>JAESGW010000075.1_pt1 | contig 267487 bp, 271 predicted proteins | sample 9269791 | NCBI WGS metagenome assembly JAESGW01 (sample SAMN16773120, study PRJNA677053) | algae metagenome | isolation source: Aphanocapsa lilacina HA4352-LM1 and co-occurring heterotrophs from near cave... | place: USA: Maniniholo cave, near Haena, Kauai, HI | collected 2009-07-28 | reverse complement strand
CCTGGTGGGGGGGGGGGGGGGGGGGGGGGGCGGCTATGCCCCCCCCACCGCGCCAGAGAAGAGCGCCTACGGCTACCCACCCCCTAACCCCTCCCTTTCAGGGAGGGGAATATGGTCAGCGGCGCTTGCCCTTGTGTTTGATGTTCGCCGGCCGCCCGCGCTTGCCGACCATATGCTTGCCGGCCTTGTCCTTCCCGGTCCCCTTGCCCTTCACCCCGTCGCGCCGCGGCGGACGCCCCCGGAAGCCGCCTTCGGGGGCGTCGGGCAGTTCGAAGCGCAGCGCGCCGCTGATCGGGTTGGCGTCCATCAGCCGAAGGTCGAGCCGCTGCCCGGTCGTGTAGCTGACCCGGCCATGCTCGCTGTCGAGGCTGCGCGCCGCTTCGTCATAGAAGAAGCGCTCGCTGCCCAAGGTCGACACCGGCACCAGCCCGTCGCCGCCGAGCCCGTCGACGGTGGCGAAGAAGCCGAACGGCTGTACCCCCGTGATGCGCGCCGCGACGATCTCGCCCGTCTTGCTCGCCAGATAAGCCGCGACATAGCGGTCGACCGTCTCGCGCTCGGCCTCCATCGCGCGGCGTTCGAGCGCGCTGATTGCCTCGCCAATGCGCGACAGCCCCTTGGCGTCGGCCTCGCCCAGACCGGTGCGCGCGGGCAGGTCCTTCGGCTTGCCCGGCACTTCGAGTTTATAGCTGTCGACGAGCGCGCGGTGGACGATCAGGTCGGCGTAGCGGCGGATCGGCGACGTGAAATGCGCGTAGCTGCCCAGCGCGAGTCCGAAATGGCCCGCGTTGGCGGGGCCATAATAGGCCTGCGTCTGGCTGCGCAGGATCGCCTGCATGATCTCGGGCAAACGGTCGTCCTCCGAAAAGCCGTCGATCAGGCGGTTGAACACCGCGGGGGTGATCACCTGCCCCAATGCGAAGCTTTGTTCGAAGGTCTCGAGATAGTCCTTGAGGCCGACGAGCTTCTCGCGGCTCGGCGGTTCGTGGATGCGATACATGACGGGCGACTTCTTCGCTTCGAGCGCCTTCGCCGCCGCAACGTTGGCGGCGATCATATAGTCCTCGATCAGCCGCATCGAATCGAGCCGGTCACGGACGCGGATTTCGGCGATGCCGCCCGCCTCGTCGAGGATCACCTGCCGTTCGGGCAGGTCGAGATCGAGCGGCGCCCGGGCTGCGCGCGCCTTGGCGAGCAGCGCCCAGCAGGCCCACAGGTTCCGGAGCGTCGGGAGCACGTCGGCATCCCATTCGTCGCGCGGCGCGTCGACATCATAAGCCGCCTGCGCATGTTCATAGGCGATGTTCGCGCGCAGCCGCACCAGAGCGCGATTGAAGCGCCATGACGTCACCTTGCCATGTCTGTCGATGACGAGGTGACACGCCATCGCGGCGCGGTCCTCGCCCGCCTTCAGCGAGCACACGCCCGCCGAGAGGGTTTCGGGGACCATCGGGACGACCTGGTCGGGGAAATAGACGCTGTTGCCGCGCCGCCGCGCCTCGCGGTCGAGCGCGCCGTCGGGGCGGACATAATAACTGACGTCGGCGATCGCGACGACCGCGCGGAAACCGCCCTTGTTGGCGGTGTCGTCGTCAGGGATGGCCCAGACGGCATCGTCATGATCGCGCGCATCGATCGGGTCGATCGCGACGATCGGCAGGTCACGCAGATCCTCGCGCCCGTCGGGGGTGAGCGGCAGCTTCGCCGCGACCGCGGCTTCGGCAAGCGTTTCGGCGCCGAAGACATGCGGGATCTCGTGCCGCGCGATTGCGATCATGCTCAGCGATTTCGGTGCGAAGGGATCGCCGATGCGTTCGATGACCTTCGCCTTGATCGCGGGTCCGCGCCCGGTCAGTTCGGCGCGGACGAGGTCGCCGATACCCGCGTCGCCCTTGTCCGCGGCGGCAAAGTCATAACGCGCGCGCTTGTCGGCGGGGCGCAGCCAGACCATCGGCTTGCCGCCTGGCCCCATATCCCCGACGAGCACGCCGATCACCATCTCGGCGCTCGCTGCGAGGCGCTTCATCGGATGCGCGACATGGCCGTTTCCGCGTTCTTCGGTGCGCGCGAGGATGCGGTCGCCGACGCCGAGCGCGCCTTTTCGTCCCTGCTCGATCACGCGCAGCCGCGGCGCGGGGCCGGCGGCTTCCCAGCGTTCGGGCACGGCCCAGACATTGCTGCCCTCGATCGCGGCGACGCGCAGCACGGTGACGCGAGGGAGCCCGCCATGCTTGTGGAATGCGCGTCCGGGGGCCAGATCGACGAGCCCCTCGTCGGTCATGTCCTTGAGCAGCGCCTTCAGCGCGATCTTGTCATTGCCGTGGAGCGCGAAATGTTTCGCGATCTCGCGCTTGCCGACCGCGTCCTTGCTTTCTTCGATGAAGCGAAGAATCTGCTCGGGCGACGGCAGTCCACCATATTGTTTGCGGGCCATCCTCCGCGGATAGGGGGTAACGGGCGGCCCGTCACCCCCCCCTCACCCCGATGCGCGGATCAATAGGGCGAAATATCGATCACCCGGCCGTTCGACGAGGCCGTGCAGGTCGAACGATAATGGCCGGTCGCCATCGTGAAGACATAGTTGCCGCCGCCAACACTGCGCTGGCTGACCGCGACGCTGCTGCCCCAGGGGGCGTTCTGATATTGATCGGCGCGGCGCTCGCACGCGGTTCGCGCGGCATCGGAGCCGCCGCGCGCATAGGAGCGATTTGCAGCGCGGCGATTGGACGCTTCGGCCTCGCCCGCCATGAAGCCGTCATGATAGGCTTCGCTGTCGTTGCGATCATATTGGCCGCCGTAAAGGCCGTCATTATAGCCGCGGCCATAATCGTCGTCATGGTTCCGGTCGCCATGATCGCCATGCTTCTTCTTGTGGCTGGCCAGCGCCGCGATCAGGCCGACGGCCGCGATCGCGCCGACCGCCGCCGCGGCATTGCCGCCGCCGTGGCCGCACTCACCCGCCCCGACCTTGTTGACGCTGGCGTAGCGGCCATTGGCGATCACGACGCGCACGCACGTGTCGGTGTCGTCGTTCCACCAATATTGTCCGCCGTCCTTGAACTTTTCCATCCGGTAGCCGCGGCTTTGCATCTGCGTTTCACCGCCTGCGCCGCGAGCGTTGACGAGATCGGCAACATCCGACGGCGGCTTTGCGATGGCAGGAACAGGTCCGACGCAGATCAGCGCGCTGGCCGCGGCCACTCCGATAATATGTCTGTTCGTCTTCCCATCCCCTGTTGCAAGTCGATGCCGCGCGGCGGTGCCGCGGCGGGAGCCCGATCGGCCAAGCTCTGCCGCGCCATGATAACAGAATCGCGACGGGGAGCGAACGGCTTTGAAGCACTGCGCGGGATGCGGGATGCGCTGACAGGTCCGGCGAGGAGCAGACGTGACCGGACCGTATCAGCCATAGGCGATCCAGCGGCCCGACGCGCCCGCTGCAAGCCACAGGAGCAGCGATGCCCCCGCCATCACCCGTGCTGCGCGGGGCGCCCCATCTGTCCAGCGCGTCATGCGCGTGTTCCAGACCCGTCGAAAGGGGGCTGCGTTCGCCAGCGCCGCGGTGATGATGACCAATTTCCGTTCGAAAATAGCCGACCGTGCCAGCGCCGCGCCGTCGGCGGCGAACAGGATCACGCCGCTGGTCACCATCAGGATCAGTCCGGCGACGGCAACCGGCGTCAGCGCGCGCGACAGGTCCGCCACCGGCAGCCGCTGCCATAAACCCACGATCCGCAGGTCGACGACGCCGATTCCGCCGACCAGCATGACAAGGCCCAGGAGATGCAGCGTATTGGCAACGGGATAGACCAGCGCCGATCCGCGCGACCACGGCCCGATACCGGCCATGTCGAGCCACGCCGCGGCCGCGGTGAGGATGGGCTCCATGCGGCCCGCTCAGCGCAGCTCGACTGTCTTCTTGCCGACCATCACGCGCTCGACCCGCATTTCGGCGGTGCCGTCGCGTCGAAGATAGCCGGTCAGGCGAAAGCGTTTGCCGGGCGCGATCTCCGCGCGCGTCAGCCCGCGCGCTTCCATGCGGCCGACGGGCGCCAATATGACGTCCCAGACCTTGCCCTTCCAGCGCATCTTCGCGCTGCCATGCGGGTTGCCCCACGACAATTCGGAGAAAGACGCGGTCAGGGTGACCGGTTTGGTCTCGTCATAGGACGACCAGCCGTGGTGCGCCGCGGCGGGAGGCGCGGCGAAAGCAAGCGTCGCCGCCGCGATCAACAGGGAAAAGCGCATCGACAGTCTCCTTCGAGCCCCTCGGCGCGAAGGTTAAAGGCGCGACGCCCCGGGTGCAAGGGCGACAGGGCTTAGTAGGTCCGCCCGATCAGCACACGTTCGACCGCGGGCTCGCCGGTGAAGAAGCAGGCGCCGTCGGCAGGGGCCGCATCGAGCGGCGTGTTGCGCATCGTCAGCTTGAGCGCCTTGAGCTGGGCGACGATGTCATCGAGCGCCGCGCCGCTCGGCCGCGACCACTGCACCTCGACCCAGCCGACGAATTTGTCGTCGCCGGCGAAATGCGCCTTCAGGTCGGTGACGTCGCTGCGGATGTTCGCATGCAGGCGGTCCTTCGCCTCGGCATGGAGGCTCGACTGGATATCTTCCAGCGCCGCCACCGCCTCGGCCACGAAGTCGCCCTTGGCGACGAACGCCGAATTGAGCTTGCCGTCGTTCTTGTACAGCCGGTCGCGGCGGATCATCGCGACATTGCCGCCGGCGACGTCGCGCGGGCCGATTTCGACGATGATGGGCGCGCCCTTCTTGACCCAGCCCCAGCGCTTGGTCTGCGCCTTGTTCGCGGACGCATCGAGAAGCACGCGCAGGGGTTCGCGGAACGCGTCGAGCGCCTTCAGCCGGCTTTCGAGATCGCGGCAATAGTCGAGGATCGCCTGATCCTCTTCATTGTCGCGGAGCATCGGCACGATGACGATCTGGTGCGGCGCGATGCGCGGCGGACAGCGCAGGCCGTCGTCGTCGCCATGCGTCATTATGACGCCGCCGATCATGCGCGTCGTCGTGCCCCAGCTCGTCGTATGGCAGAGGCTGTGACCGCCGTCCTTGTCCTGGTAACGGATTCCCGCCGCCTCGGCGAAGCCGGTGCCGAGATAGTGCGAGGTGCCGGCCTGCAATGCCTTGCCGTCCTGCATCATGGCCTCGATCGAATAGGTCGCGACCGCGCCCGGAAAACGCTCATGCTCGGGCTTCTCACCCGCCATCACCGGCATGCCCAGCACATCCTCTGCAAAAGCGCGATACATTTCGAGCGCGCGCAGCGTTTCCTTCATCGCATCGTCGCGGTTGGCATGCGCGGTATGGCCTTCCTGCCACAGGAACTCGGTGGTGCGCAGGAACATGCGCGTGCGCATTTCCCAGCGGACGACATTGGCCCATTGATTGACCTTCAACGGCAGGTCACGCCAGCTCTGCACCCAGCGGCTCATCGCGGCGCCAATAATGGTCTCCGAGGTCGGGCGGACGATCAGCGGCTCCTCCAGCTTCGCTTCGGGATCGGGGATCAACTTCCCCTTGCCGTCGGCGATCAGGCGGTGGTGCGTGACGACCGCCATTTCTTTCGCGAAACCATCGACATGGTCGGCTTCCTTCTCAAAGAAGCTTAACGGGATGAACAGCGGGAAATAGCAGTTCTGGACCCCGGCATCCTTGATCGCGGCGTCCATCACCGTCTGGATGCGTTCCCAGATACCATAGCCCCACGGCTTGATCACCATGCAGCCGCGAACGCCCGATTCCTCGGCCAGATCGGCTTCGGCAATGACATCCTGATACCAGGCCGCGAAGTCGGCCTGCCGGGTTACGCTGAGCGCATGTTTGACCATGATATTCCGTTTTTCCGTCATTGGGGGCGCGCGGCCCCCGATTATTTCTTTTTGGCCAGCTCGGCCTTCAGGTCGGCGATTTCGGCCTTGAGCGCCGCAATCTCGGCATCCTTCGCCTTGTTGGTGCCGGCGCCCGGGATGAATGCTCCTGCGGCCTGCTGGAACATCTCCATGTTGCGGCGCGTGAGCTCGGCGAGCGGGTTCGACCCCAAGGCGCCCTCGAGCGCCGAACGGACATCCTGCTGGTTCTTGCGGAACGCGGTCATCGACGCTTCGAGATATTGCGGCACCATCGACTGCATCTTGTCGCCGTACATGCCGATCAGGTGACGCAGGAAATTGACCGGCAACAGCGTTTCGCCGCGCGTTTCCTCGTCCATGATGATCTGCGTCAGGACATTATGCGTGATGTCCTCGCCGCTCTTGGCATCGACGACGCGAAAATCGCGGCCGTCGCGCACCATCGTGCCCAGATCCTCGAGCGTGATGTAGCAGCTCCGTTCGGTATCGTAGAGCCGCCGGTTGGCGTATTTCTTGATCGTGACGACGTCGTCTTCCGCCGCCCCCTTGGACTTCGCCATCTTGACCCGCGCTCCTGCATTCCGGCGTCGACGTTTCGTCGCGCCGGTTTTTGACGGTTATCGCATTAGCATCAATTTATGATGCGTCGCAACATGCGGGACGCCCGCCGAAGGGGCGGCGAAATGATTCGCGGCTCCATCGATGCGCAAATACCGGTAGCCGCGGCTGGGGCGAATGGGGGCACGCGGTTCAGGGTCCGTCGAACCGGGAAAGCCGAATACGCAACTTAGTTTCAATGGATATCAAATTTCTGGTATTTCTGTCGCTTGCAGGCGCTGTGTGGGGCTATTCCTTTCGCGCTCTGGAACTATCATTCCAAGCGGGGTGTAGCATCGCCTCCCCCGCCCTGTTGCAAAAATGCAACAGCGCCGCATCAGAGTCTTCTGCCTGTCAGAAAAATTTCATCAAGGGCTTGTGCCTTCGAAATTTTCTGTCTTTTTGGGTTGCAATCCGTTCATCCCACTCTTTGAACGGCTAACCGGGGAATACATCATGAAAAAGACTAGCCTGCTAGTGCGGGGCTCCGCCCTGACGCTTGCTCTGTTCAGCGCCATGCCCGTTATGGCCCAGACCGAAGTCGCAGCCGCCGACGATGCCGTGACCGAAAGCGAAGAGTCGGGCATTATCGTCGTCACCGGCTCGCGCATCGCGCGCCCCGTCAATCTGGACAGCCCGGTACCGGTCACGTCGGTCAGCGCTGCTGAATTGCTGGACCGCGGCGAAGTGTCGCTCGGCGATGCGCTGAACCAGCTTCCGTCGATGCGCTCGACCTTCAGCCAAGCCAACTCGACCGCTTTCATCGGCACCGCGGGCCTGAACCTGCTCGACCTTCGCGGCCTCGGCACCGAGCGTACGCTGGTTCTGGTGAACGGTCGCCGCCATATCACGGCGCAGCCGGGCAACTATAACGTCGACGTCAACACCATTCCGCGCGAACTGCTTGAGCGCGTCGACGTGGTCACCGGCGGCAACTCGGCGATCTACGGGTCCGATGCTGTGGCCGGCGTTGTCAACTTCATCATGAAGAAGGATTATGAAGGCATCCGTCTGCGCGGACAGGGCGGCGTCACCACCTATGGTGACCGTGGCTCCTATTCGCTCGGCGTTGTGGCGGGCAAGAACTTCGGTGATGGCCGCTTCAACATCACCGGCGCCTTTGAATATGCCAAGAGCAATCCGGTCTTCTACACCGACCGCGATTATCTGGGTGCCTACACCGGCGCGCCGGGCTTCATCACCTCGCAGATCACGACCGCGCCGAACCGCAACTTCGACGGCATTCCCAACACGTCGTTCGTCGACGGCAATCCGGGCGTCATGTTCGGCAACATTTCGCTTGGCGGCTATGTTCTGACCAGCTGCCCCGCGGCGACCGCGGGCAATGCGGCCCAGCGCGACCGGGTCTGCACCGGCCAGCTGACGCCGACCGGCGGCCGCATCAACTATAACTTCGCGTTCGCGCCCGACGGGACGCTGGTTCGCGACGATCCGACGCAGGGCCTCGTCGACAACCGCGCGATCGGCGGCGGCGTCCTCGGCGGCCTCAGCGCGACGGGCGGCGAAGGCGCGATGCTGCTTCCGGGTCTCGAACGTTATGCGGCGAACCTGATGTTCAACGCCGAACTTTCGCCTGCTTTCCAGCCGTTCATCGAAGCGAAATATGTTCGCGTGACCGCGACGCAGCAGTCGACGCAGCCGACCTTCATCGCGTCGACGCTGCCCGCGACCTTCAGCATCAACAACCCGTTCCTGACGCCCCAGGCGCGTGCGACGCTGGTGTCGATCCTGAACCCGGGTGCGACCACCTTCACGATGCAGCGCTTCAACAACGACTTCGGCACCCGCGCCGAAGACCACCAGCGCGATACCTATCGCGTGGTGGCCGGCGTCCGCGGCGATCTCGGCTCGGCGTTCAACCTGTCGTACGAAGCGGCTTTCAACTATGGCCGTACCGAGACCTATTACGAGACGGGCGGCAACGTCCATCTGCAGCGCTATCGCAACGCGATTGCGCCGGTGGTCGCGCCGGCAGGCTACGGTGGCTCGAACTTCGTCCTGAACTCGCAGGGCCAGCGCGTGATCTGCGGCATCAACGGTGACGCGAGCACCACCAACGACGATGCCGCCTGTATCCCGCTGAACGTGTTCGGCAACGGCGCACCGTCGAAGGAAGCGCTGAACTATATCCTGCACACCTCGTCGCGCAAGCAGTGGGCCGAACAGATCAACGCCCAGGCGTTCATCTCGGGCAACTCGGGTTCGTTCGAGCTGCCGGGCGGACCGATCGGCTTTGCGCTCGGCGTCGAATATCGTCGTGAAGACGCCTATTCGGCCTATGACGCGGTGACCCAGGCGGGCGCGACCTTCCTCAACGCTTTCCAGCCCTTCGAGCCGCCTGCGCTCGAAGTGAAGGAAGCGTTCGGCGAAATCCGCATCCCGCTTCTCGCCGATGCACAGCTGGCGCACGAACTGACGGTCGAAGGTTCGGGCCGCGTGTCGGATTATGGCGGCAGCACCGGAGCGGTGTGGGCCTACAACGTCGGTGCGATCTGGGCTCCGGTTCCCGATATTCGCTTGCGTGTCAGCTATGCCAAATCGGTGCGCGCACCGAACCTGAACAACCTGTACGCAACGCCGGGTGTGACGTTCCAGAACGGCCTGACCGATCCTTGCGACCAAGCGGGCGGGACCAACGCGAACAACAACATCACGTCGAACCCGAACCGCGTGCGCAACTGCAGGGACGCCGGCATTCCCACGACCATCACTTATACCGATGGTAGCGGTCAGACGGCGACCATTCCGTGGGTCAACGTTCCAGGTTCGGGCGTCGCGGGCATCAACCGCGGCAACCCCGACCTGGTTCCGGAAGTCGGCAAGAGCCTGACCGCCGGCGTGATCCTCCAGCCGCGGTTCATTCCGGGGCTGACGGTCTCGATCGACTATTACGACATCAAGGTGGAGAATGTGATCTCGGGTCTGACCGGCCAGGCGATCATCAACCGCTGCTACGACGATCCGACCGGCATCGACAACGTCTTCTGTGACGCGGTCTCGCGTCGCACGTCGGCCGACAATCTCATCAACGGGACGTTCGACGGTCAGTCGAGCCGTCGTCTGCAGAACACGCCTGACATCACGCTTCCCTCGGGTGGCTCGGCATTCTTCAACCAGCCGTTCAACTTCGCGGCCCTGAAGACGTCGGGTATCGATGTCGATGCCAGCTATACCCGGACGCTGGGCGCCGACACGCGCCTGTCGCTGCGCGGTATCGTCAGCTACCTGATCCGCCGTGAACAGTTCACGTCGATCACCAACCCGAATTTCTCGACGCGCCTGCACGGCACGCTGGGTGATCCGGTTTGGGCTGCAAGCTTCAATGCGAACCTTGACTTCGGCAGCTTCAACTTCGGCTACAACATGCGCTATGTCGGCAAGATGGTCACGTCGGGCCTGGCTTGGGAAACCTTCTTCCCGCATCAGGACCGCACGCCCACCAACCCCGATGCGCGTCCGTTCGCGCAGTACAAGGCGCAGACCTACCACAATATCCGCGCAGGCTTCGATATTAACGAGAATTTCGAATTCTACACAGGTGTGGACAATCTGTTCAACAACCTGCCGCCCTACGACACCGTCGGCAACGGTTCGATCGCAGGTGACTCGATCTACCCGAACACCGGCCGGTTCTATTACGCAGGCTTCCAGGCCAAGTTCTGAGGAACCTGTCCTCGATCAAAAAGAAAGGGCGCCTTGCGGGGCGCCCTTTTTTTGTCCTTGCGCCACGCAATCGTTGCCGCGGTGATAATCGCTGTTCAGTCCCAGATGCGCTCGAACCGCGCGCCCAGCCCGGTTAGCAGTTCATACTGCGACAGTCCGCTGCGCGCGGCGACCCTTGGCAAGTCATAGTCGAGGGTGAGCCAGTCGCCCTCGCCGAGCGCCCCGGCATCGCTTGCATCGCACGCCACTAGATCCATCGATACGCGGCCGATCAACGGCAGCGCATGCCCCTGCCAGCTTGCGCCCGCACCCGTCGCGGCGTGGCAGCGCAAAAAGCCGTCGGCATAGCCAAGGTTCGCAACGGCGACGCGGCTATCGCGTGGCGCGACCCATGTGGCGCCATAGCCGACACTCTCGCCTTCGCGGACGTCCCGCACCTGCAGCACGCGCGTTTCGGGAAAGGCGACCTGCCGGATGCGCCCCTGCGCCTCATCGCGCGGCGTACCGCCATAGAGGGCAATGCCCGGACGCGTCAGGTCGAACGCATAGTCGGCGCCCAGGCAAATGCCCGCGCTGTTCGCAAGGCTGTATCGTCCGGCAGGAACGGCTTCGCGGACGGCCCGAAACGCCGCGAGTTGCTCCGCATTCTGGCCGCTATCCTCGTCAGCCGAGGCCAGATGGCTCAGCAATGTTTCGATGCGAAGGCCGTCGAGCGCGCCGCCCGTCGCCTCTTCGACGCGAAGGCCGAGGCGGTTCATCCCGGTATCGACCATGACGTCGCACGGCCGCCCTTCGCCCGCTTCGCGCCAGCGTGCGACCTGCGCGAGGCTGCCGAGCACCGGCCGCGCCGCAAGCGTGCGCGCGGCGATCATGTCGCTCGCGCCGACGCCGTGGAGCACCGAGAGCGATACGCCTTCGGGCAGCGGCATCAGCGCCGCCGCCTCGGCCCACGTCGCGACGAAAAAGTCGCGGCACCCCGCCGCGGCGAGATGATGCATCACCGCGCGCGCACCGAGGCCATAGCCGTCGGCCTTCACCGCCGCGCCGCATGCCGCAGCACCGCTTCGAGCGGCGAGCCAGCGCCAGTTGGCGACGAGGGCATCGCGGTCGAGACGAAGGCGGAGCGGCGACGGAACTTCGATCATCCTCCCGCCCCTATACGGGTTCGCGGGCCGCGCCAATGGGGTGATCAGGCCGGCGGTGCCGCCCCCGGCGCCGCCTTGTCCCATTGTCCTTCGACCGGGTCCTTGAGCATGAAGGCCGTCACGAGGAAAGCGACCAGCACCACGCCCCAGGTGTACCACAGGCCGGAATAGGCATTGCCCGTCTTCGCGATGATGAAGCTGGCGATCAGCGGCAGGAAACCGCCGAAATAGCCGGTGCCGAGGTGGTAGGGGATCGACAGTGACGAGTAGCGGACGTGCGGCGGGAACATCTCCGAAAGCAGCGCCGCGACGGGGCCATAGGTGAAGCCCGACAGCGCGCTGAGGCCGAGCAGCGCGAGAAAGATGACCGCGATGCTGCCGGCGCCGGGGACCTGCTTGGCAAAATCATACCCCATCGCTTCGAGCGCGGGTTGCAGCAGCGCGGGGTTTTCGCTCGCGACCTCGCGGTCGCCCATGCGGATTTTGACGCTGTCGAAGCCGCTTTCGGTCGCGGTCACCGTGTAGGGTACGCCGAGCTTCGTCAGCTCGCCAAGGGTGCGGCCGCACGCCGTCTCCTGCTTCTGCGCGAAGGGATCGAAGCTGCACTGCGATCCGGTTACCGTGACGGGCGCGCGTTCGGCGGCGGCGGTGAGCGCGGGATTGCCGACGCTGCCCATCCACCAGAAGAGCGGGAAGAGCAGCACGAGCGTCGCGGCATAACCCCGGACGATCGGCTTCTTGCGCCCGATGCGATCGGACATGCGGCCGGCCCAGATGAAGAAGCCCATCCCGACCGCCGCCGCGCAGCCGACGATGATTTCGGCGGTTGTGTCGTCGACCTTCATCGGCCCTTTGAGGAAGGAGAGGCCCGAGAACATCGCGGTGTACCAGATCACCGTCAGGCCCGCGGCGATGCCGAACAGCGCGATGAAGATGCGGCGCGGATTGCCGGGATAGGTAAAGCTTTCCTTGAGCGGGTTCTTCGCGAGCTCGCCTTCCGCCTTCATCGCCTGGAACACCGGGCTTTCGGAGAGTTTGAGGCGCATCCAGAGCGAAATGACGAGCAGGATGATCGAGAGCAGGAAGGGCACGCGCCAGCCCCAGCTTTCCCAGACCGCGTCGGGCATCAGCGCCTTGCAGCCGAGGACGACGATCAGGCTCAATACGAAGCCGCCGACGACGCTCGCCTGGATGAAGCTGGTGTAGAAGCCGCGCTTTCCGGGCGGCGAATGCTCGGCGACATAGACCGCCGCGCCCCCATATTCGCCGCCGAGCGCGAGCCCCTGCAGCACGCGGAGCAGGATCACGATGATCGGCGCCGCAATGCCGATCGTCGCCGCCGACGGGATCATGCCGACACCGGCAGTCGCGACGCCCATCAGGGTGACGGTGACGAGGAAGGTATATTTGCGGCCGAGCCGGTCGCCGAGGAACCCGAACAGGACTGCGCCCAGCGGGCGAAAACCGAAACCAACCGCAAAGCCGGCCCAGACGAGCAGCGTTTCGAGGGTCGCATTGTCGCTGGGAAAAAACGCCTTGCCGATGATCGCCGCGAGCGTGCCGTAGATGAAGAAATCATACCATTCGAACACGGTGCCCGCCGACGAGGCGGCGATGACCATGCGGATGTCTTTCGCGGTCGGTTCGTAAACGGCGCCGGGTCCGGCGGCGGCACTCTCGGTCATATTCTCTCCCCCGCCCCATTGCATGGGGCTTTCGCCCTTCTCTACCGGGCAAGCGCCACCGCGCAAGCCTTCTTGGCGTAGCGTCAATCCGGTGGCAGGATGCGGCGATGCAGTTCATCGACCTTTCGATCCCGATCACCAACGACGTCGTGTCCGACCCGCCGGTGATGCGCCCCGACATCACCTATATGACCCACGAAAATACGTGGGAGCAGATTGCGATGTTTTTCCCCGGGCTGACCAAGGAGGATCTGCCCGATGGCGAAGGCTGGGCGGTCGAGATGCTGTCGCTGAGCACGCACAACGGCACGCATATGGACGCGCCGTGGCATTATCATTCGACGACCGACAGCGGCGCCTCGCCCGCGCCGTCGATCGACGAAGCGCCGCTCGACCTCTTTTTCCGCCCCGGGGTGAAGCTCGACTTTTCGGATCGGCCGCACGGCCATGTGATCAGCGGCGCCGAGGTCGCGGCCGAACTCGCGCGGATCGGTCACGACCTCCAGCCGCTCGACATCGTGCTGGTCCAGTCGGGCGCACTCTATGGCACCGACAATTTCACCGATCAGGGCTGCGGCATGGGCGCCGAGGCGACACTGTACCTGACGGAGCGCGGCGTGCAGGTCGTCGGCACCGACGCGTGGAGCTGGGACGCGCCGTTCAGCCACACCGCGAAACGCTGGGCCGAAACGCGCGACCCGTCGATCATCTGGGAAGGCCACAAGGCTGGGCGCATCCGGCCCTATTACCAGATCGAGAAGCTCACCAACCTCGCCGCGATCCCGGCGACGGGGTTCACATTCAGCTGCTTCCCGGTGAAGATCGAGCGCGCGAGCGCGGGATGGATTCGTGCGGTGGCGCTGGTCGACGCCTAGATATCGAGGCTGCCGATGACCGGAAGCAGTGTGGTGATCGCCGTGTACAAGAAGGCCGCGCGCCGAAGAGACGGGCGGTAAACACGCCTCAGGAACAGCCACACGAAGAGGATCGGGGCCAGTTGCATCCCGATCAGCAACCAATAGTCGAGCGGACGATAATTGCCTTCCGCCATCAGAAATTTCGTGTTGCCAGAACCCACAGCGTCCAGAGCCCGAGCGCCAGCAGCGTCCCAAAGGTCGCCGCAACGCCGACCTGCCGCCCGAGCGGCGCCTTGCCGGGCTCGGAAGGCGTGTAGAGTCCGACCACATGCGCGACGCGGCCGATCAGGAAGATCGCGCCGATGACCATCAGCGCCATATGATCGGCACGCGCCGTCTCCAGCAGGCCGAGCAGGATGATCGTGATCGGCGCATATTCGGCCAGATTGCCGTGCGCGCGGCTGGCGCTGATGAGTTTGGCATCGCCATGGTCGCCGAACGCGGCCTTGAGCCGCAGCCGCTGGCGCACTGTGTCGATAGCGGTGACGAGCAGCAACAGCGCACAAATGGCGGCCACGAACGCGGTTACCGGTAAAGTCATGATCCCTCTCCCCTGTTTCCCGCACGCAGCCTAACCGGCAAGTGCCGTGCGGGAAAGATCAGAAGAGGCGCGATCCGTCCGGCACGTTCCGGTCGGGCGCGAAGAGGATCACCGCGCCCTCCTCGTCGGCAAAGCCCAAGGTCAGTACTTCGGACATATATTTGCCGATCTGGCGCGGCGGGAAGTTGACGACCGCAGCGACCTGCCGCCCCGCCAGATCGTCGAGCGCATAGCGGTCGACGATCTGCGCGCTGCTCTTCTTGACGCCGATCGCGGGGCCGAAGTCGATCTTCAGCTTGAACGCGGGCTTGCGCGCCTCGGGAAAGGGTGCGGCCTCGACGATCGTGCCGATGCGGATGTCGACGCGGAGGAAATCGTCGAAGGTGATGGGTTCGGCGGCGGGGGCGTCCTGGTCGTGGTTGAGATGCATTTACAAAACTCCGCTCGCCCTGAGCTTGTCGAAGGGCCGTTCTTTTCTTCCACCGGTAGAAGAAAAAACGGTGCTTCGACAAGCTCAGCACGAACGGATTGAGACGGTTATTCCATCTCCAGAATCACCGCATCGACCGCGAGGCTGTCGCCCTGCGCTGCATTGACGGTCTTCACCGTGCCCGCTTTTTCGGCGCGGAGGATATTCTCCATCTTCATCGCCTCGACCGTCGCGAGCGGCTGACCCGCTTCGACCTTGTCGCCTTCGCCGACGTGGAGCGTGACGAGCAGGCCGGGCATCGGGCAGATGAGGAATTTCGAGAGATCGGGCGGGATCTTCTCGATCATATGCGCCGTCAGCGACGCGATATGCCAGGGCAGCACGCGCACGTCGTGGACATGCCCGCGTGTTGTCATCTTCCAGCCGGAGCGCGTCTTGGCGACCTTCACCGCGAGTTCGGTCTCGTCGATCCCGGCGACGACCAAACGGTCGCCCGGGGTATATTCGAGCGCGATGTCGATCCGGTCACCCTCGACCTTGATATGCTTTCCGCCGATCTTGACCTTGTGCGGCGCGCCGTCAATCGTCACCTGCCATTTGGCGGGGGGCTCCAGCCGATCGCCGAGTTGGCCGTCGGTGCGGCGCGCGCGGTCGGCTTCGGCGCTCGCCATGAAGCCCGCGATCGCCGCCAGAGCGCGCGTGATCGTCGCGTCGGTCGGCGCACCATGGAAACCCTCGGGATATTCCTCGGCGATGAAGCCCGTCGTCAACTCGCCCGAGCGGAAGCGCGGGTGCTGCATGATCGCAGAGACGAAATCGATATTGTGGCCGAGCCCTTCGAGTTCGAAACGATCGAGCGCTGCGATCTGCAGGTCCGCAGCCTCGTCGCGCGTCTTGCCCCACGTCACCAGCTTGGCGATCATCGGGTCGTAGAAGATCGACACTTCGCCGCCCTCCTCGACCCCTGCATCGACGCGCACGCCATCGACGCCGCGCTCGTCGCCTTCCCACGCGGGAACGGGGGTGCGGTAGCGGACGAGGCGTCCGGTCGACGGCAGGAAGCCGCGATACGGGTCTTCGGCATAGACGCGGTTCTCGATCGCCCAGCCGTCGATCCCGATGTCGTCCTGCGTCATCGCGAGCTTCTCGCCTGCGGCGACGCGGATCATCTGCTCGACGAGGTCGATGCCGGTGATCGCCTCGGTCACCGGATGCTCGACCTGCAGGCGCGTGTTCATTTCGAGGAAATAGAAGCTCTCGCCCGTCGGATCGGCGCCCGAGACGATCAGTTCGACCGTGCCCGCGCTATAGTAACCGACGGCCTTCGACAGCGCGACGCACTGCTCGCCCATCGCCTTGCGCATCTTCTCGGTGACGAAGGGCGACGGCGCTTCCTCGACCACCTTCTGGTGGCGGCGCTGGATGCTGCATTCGCGCTCGTTGAGATAGAGCACATTGCCGTGCTGGTCGCCGAGGATCTGGATCTCGATATGGCGCGGGTTGAGGATGAACTTCTCGATGAACACGCGGTCGTCGCCGAAGCTGCTCAGCCCCTCGCGCTTGGTCGCCTCGAACCCCTCGCGGACATCCTTTTCGTCATAGGCGAGGCGCATGCCCTTGCCGCCGCCGCCGGCCGACGCCTTCATCATCACCGGATAGCCGATCTCGTTCGAAATCTCGACCGCATGCTCGGTGTCGCGGATCTCGCCGACGAAGCCGGGGACGACGTTGACGCCCGCTTCCTTCGCGAGCTTCTTCGACTCGATCTTGTCGCCCATCGCGGCGATCGCACCCACCGGCGGGCCGATGAAGGCGATATTTTCCTTCGCCAGCGCCTCGGCGAAGCTGGTACGTTCCGACAGGAAGCCATAGCCCGGATGCACCGCCTCGGCGCCCGTCGCCTTGCACGCGGCGATGATCTTGTCGGCGATCAGATAGGATTCGGATGCAGGCGACGGTCCGATATGCACGGCTTCATCCGCCATCTGCACGAAAGGCGCGCGCGCGTCGGCGTCCGAATAGACGGCGACAGTCGCGATGCCCATGCGGTGCGCGGTCTTGATGACGCGGCACGCGATCTCTCCGCGGTTGGCGATCAGGATTTTCTCGAACATGGGTATCAATATTCCTCGATCAGATCTTTTAGTTGTTTGGTGCGCGCATCGGTCAATTGGGTCTGGCAACCGCTGATCACCATCGGCTCGGCCGAACCGCCACGCATCGTGTAGCCTTCGCCGGCGCAATGCTTGTCGCGATAGGCCAGCCACGCACGTTGCGCGGCGAGCAGCGTATCGAAGTGACCGGGACGGTTGTCGTGCGAGCGGTCGAACCCGGCGTCGATTTCCTTCATCCGCGCCGCGGTCAGCTTCCACTGGGAGTTCATCGCCGCATCGGCGCGCTCGAACTCCTTGTAGGCGCAGGCGTTGAGCTCGAACTGTGCCATCGCGTTGTCGCAATCGATCTCCGGTTCCTGTGCCGCGGCGGCCAACGCCAAGAGGGCGGAAAGGATCATTCCGCCGCTTCCATCTGCGCGCGCATCGGCTCCTCGCCCTCCATCGGCCGCAGCCCCAGCTTGGCAAACAGCGCCGCGTCGGCGCTGTCGCCGCGGTTGCCCGTCGTGAGCAGCTTGTCACCGGTAAAAATGCTGTTCGCGCCCGCCATGAAGCAGAGCGCCTGCGTTGCTTCGGACATGCTTTCGCGGCCCGCCGACAGGCGGATCATGCTCACCGGCATGGTGATACGCGCGACGGCGACGGTGCGGACGAATTCGATGTCATCGATCTTGGCGAGCGGCGTATCCGCCAGCATGTCGCCGAGCACGGTGCCCTTCACCGGCACCAGCGCGTTGATCGGTACGCTGCCCGGATGTTCGGGCAGGGTCGCGAGCGCGTGGATGAAGCCGACGCGATCGGTGCGCGTTTCGCCCAGCCCGACGATCCCGCCCGAGCAGACGTTGATCCCCGCGCTGCGCACTTCCTCGAGCGTGTCGAGGCGGTCCTGGAAGGTGCGGGTCGAGATGATATTCCCGTAATTCTCGGGGGAAGTGTCGATATTATGGTTGTAATAATCGAGCCCCGCGACCGCGAGCTGCTGCGCCTGTTCCTTGCTGAGCATCCCCAGCGTCATGCAGGTTTCCATGCCCATCTGGCGCACGCCCTCGACCATCGCAACGATCGCGGGCATGTCGCGGTCCTTGGGGTTGCGCCAGGCGGCGCCCATGCAGAAACGCTTCGAGCCCGAATCCTTCGCCTGCGCCGCGGCCTGCAACACCGCGCGCACGTCCATCAGCTTGGTCGCCTTGAGCCCGCTGTCGGCGCTCTTCGACTGCGAGCAATAGCCGCAATCCTCGACGCAGCCGCCGGTCTTGATGCTGAGCAGGGTGCACAGCTGGATCTCGCCGCGCGCGTGGTGGCGGCGGTGGACGCCCTGCGCTTCCCACATCAGTTCGTCGAACGGCAGGTCGAACAGCTCGGCAATTTCTTCGCGGGTCCAGTCGTTACGGGTCATCGAAACTCTTTCAGGATGGGAGAGACTGCGCGCGGGGTGTCCGGCCCGTTGGCCGTGCCGCCCCGCGCAAATTCGGGATCGTCTTTCGTCAGGCGCCGACGCGATAGGTCAGCGCCAGCTGGCGCTCGGGAACGGTCGGGCCGAAATAATAGGAAACGCTATGCGTCTTGCCGTCGACCTGCCATTCCCAGCGCATGCCGCCTTCATAGACGACGCGAACGGGGCGCAGGCCCAGTTCCTTGCGCAGCCCCTTTTCGACTGCATCGGCGACCTTTTCGCGGTCGCTGTCCCCGGCGCCGAGCGCGGCGTCGAAATCGCATTGCGCCGGCGCGGTGCGGGTCACGACGGTGCGGCTCGAACGCCAGCGGTCGTCGTCGGCGCGCTCGTAACCGAAATCGCTCTTGGCGATCGCATATTCGAACCGCTTGGGGTTGGGAAAGATCGACAGACACAGCTGGTCGAACTCGGCCACCGCCTGGTGAAGTTCGGTTACGTCGAGTCCGGTGGACGGTTCGGGCGCCCCCTGCGCCGGTGTCGCGGCGAGCAACGGCGCGCCGGCGAGAGTCAAAGCGACGAGAAACTGCTTTTTCATATCAGGCCTCCTCCATCACCGGGGGCATATTATGCCCCAGCAAGCGCAGCACGTCGGCCGCGCACTCCACCACATTGCTGCCGGGCCCATAGATGCCCTGGACCCCCGCATCGCGGAGATACTGGTAATCCTGCGGCGGAATGACGCCCCCCGCAATCACCTTTATGTCGCCGCGCCCGGCTTCCTTCAATTTGCCGATCAGTTCGGGGATCAGCGTCTTGTGCCCCGCGGCGAGGCTCGATGCGCCGACGACGTCGACGCCGCTGTCGAGCGCGAGCACGACGGTCTCGTCGGGGGTCTGGAACAGCGGACCCGAGACGACGTCGAAGCCCATGTCGCCGAAGGCCGAGGCGATGACGTTGGCGCCGCGATCATGACCATCCTGCCCCATCTTCGCGACGAGCAGCTTCGGTTTGCGGCCCATGCGGCGCTCGACCGCCTTCACGCCGTCGAGCACCTGCTGCCAGCGGCTGTCGCCCTCGTAAGGCGCGGCGTAGACGCCCTTCACAGGGGTCGGCTGGGTGCCGTAGCGGTCGAAGCTCTCCTCCATCGCCGACGAGATTTCGCCGAGCGTCGCGCGCGCGCGGGCGGCCTCGACCGCAAGGGCGAGCAGGTTGTTCTCGATGCTCGACTGGCCCGCGGCGCCGTCGCGCAGCGCTTTCAACGCCGCGGCACAGGCGGCTTCGTCGCGCGAGGCCTTGATGCGGTTGATCCGCGCGATCTGCCCCTCGCGCACCTTCGCATTATCGACCTCGAGCGTTTCGAGCAGGTCCTCGTCCTTCAGACGATATTTGTTCACCCCGACGATGACATCGTCGCCGCGGTCGACGCGCGCCTGCCGCGCCGCGGCGGCGGTCTCGATCATCGCCTTCGGCCAGCCCGCGGCGACAGCTTTCGCCATGCCGCCTTCCTTCTCGACGCGCTCGATGATCTCCCACGCCTTGTCGACCAGCTCCTGCGTCAGCGCCTCGACATAGTAAGAGCCGCCGAGCGGATCGACGACCTTGGTCATCCCGGTTTCTTCCTGGATGACGATCTGCGTGTTGCGCGCGATCCGCGCCGAGAAATCGGTCGGCAGCGCGATCGCCTCGTCGAGCGCGTTGGTGTGGAGGCTCTGCGTCCCGCCGAGCATCGCCGCCATCGCCTCGATCGTCGTGCGCATGACATTGTTGTACGGGTCCTGCTCGGTGAGCGACACTCCAGACGTCTGGCAATGGGTGCGCAGCATCTTGCTGCGCTCGTCCTTGGCGCCGAGATTGGTCATCACGCGGTGCCAGAGCACGCGCGCGGCGCGCAGCTTCGCGATCTCCATGAAGAAGTTCATGCCGATCGCGAAGAAGAAGGACAGGCGCCCCGCAAACTTGTCGATGTCGAGCCCCGATGCGACGCCGTAGCGCACATATTCTGCGCCGTCGGCGATGGTGAAGGCCAGCTCCTGCACCTGCGTCGCGCCGGCTTCCTGCATATGGTAGCCCGAAATCGAGATGCTGTTGAACTTGGGCATCTCGCGGCTCGTGTAGCCGAAGATGTCGCTGATGATCCGCATGCTCGGCTCGGGCGGGTAGATGTAGGTGTTGCGGACCATGAACTCCTTGAGGATGTCGTTCTGGATCGTGCCGTCGAGCAGCTTGCGGTCGACCCCCTGCTCCTCGCCTGCGACGATGAAGAAAGCAAGGATCGGGATTACCGCGCCATTCATCGTCATGCTGACCGACATCTGGTCGAGCGGGATGCCGTCGAAGAGGATCTTCATATCCTCGACGCTGTCGATCGCGACGCCCGCCTTGCCGACGTCGCCGACCACACGCGGATGGTCGCTGTCATAGCCGCGGTGCGTCGCGAGGTCGAAGGCGACCGACAGCCCTTTCTGCCCCGCCGCGAGGTTGCGGCGATAGAAGGCGTTCGATTCCTCGGCGGTCGAAAAGCCCGCATATTGCCGGATCGTCCACGGCCGCCCCGCATACATCGACGCGCGCACGCCGCGCGTGAAGGGCGCGAACCCGGGCAGACCGGGATCGGTCTGCACGTCGTCGGCGGTATACAGCGGCTTGACGTCGATCCCCTCGGGCGTCGCCCAGGTCAGATCCTTGCCCTTCACCTCCTTGTCGGCGGCGGCGGCCCATTGGTCGATGGTCGGCTTGTCGGTCATTCTGCGATCCCTACTCCCCTCTCCCCTTGCGGGAGAGGGATGTGAAGACTTGGCGGCTTCGCCGCCTAGTCGTAGCTGGGAGAGGGGTCGCGAGCCGCAGGCTCGCCAACCAACCCCTCTCCAAGTTCCGGTAGGGGACAAGTCCCCAACCTCCACTTTCCTCTCCCGCAAGGGGGGAGGAGAAAAATCAATGATCGTCCTTCGGCGTCTCCATAATCTCGGTCAGCACCCCGCCCATATCCTTGGGGTGGAGGAAGAAGATCAACGTCCCGTGCGCCCCGATGCGCGGCTCGCCGAGCACGCGCTTGCCTTGTCCCTCGAACTCGGCCCGGGCGGCATGGATGTCGGGCACTTCGTAGCATAGGTGATGCTGGCCGCCCGCGGGGTTCTTCTCGAGGAAACCCGCGATCGAGGTGTTGCCGGGCAGCGGCTCGACCAGTTCGATCTGTGTGCCGTTCATGCCGCTGTCGGTCGGCGTATCGACGAAACACACCTTCACCCCCTGTTCGGGCAGGTCGAACGGCTCGTGAATCTGCGTCGCCCCCATCACCTCGCGATAGAAGATGATGCTGTCGGCGATCGACGGCGTGGCGACGCCGATATGGTTGAGGCGGCCGAGTTTCATGTCACCACCTCGATCGGGAATTTGACGCTGTTCGCGATGAAGCATTGATCATGCGCGTCGTGATGCAGGCGTTCGAGCGTCGCGGCGCCGGGCGCCGCGCCCTGCCATTCGATGTCGGGGGAGAGTTCGACCCCCGTGATCTGGATGCGCCCGTCATCGCCCTTCGCCATCGTGCCGACCGCGGCATCGCGATAGGATTGAACGGCATAGCCCGCCTTCGCCGCCAGGTAGAGGAAAGTCAGCATATGACAGCTCGACGCCGAGGCGACGAGCGCCTCTTCGGGATCGACCGCGGCTTCGACCGACCAGGGCAGCGGCACGACATGCTTCGACGACGACGCCGGAACGCCGACATTCTCGTCGAACGTCCAACGGTGGCCGCGGCTATATTTGCCGCCCGGAACATCGTCGCCGGGCGACGCTTCCCATTCGATCAGTGCGTGATATTTTGCCATGTCATCTATCCTCGAATTCGCCTCAGCAACCCGGAACCTGGTCCTTGCCGACCAGTTCATACTTACCGCTTTTCCGCACATATTGCTGCCTGAACGCGCGCGTCCCGGCATAGGCGACGGTGAAGCTCCTGTCGGGAACCGCCGCGGCGATCTTCCCGTCATATTGCTGTTCGGTCTGGCCCGGCCCGGCACCCGAACTCATGCCGTCGGTGAAGCTCGCGCGATCGACCGGCCCCCCGGGCGCCAGCTCGGTCAGCGTCGCGCTGCTGATCGCACAGCCCTGCCACACGCCGCCGCCCGATGTGACGAGATAGGCGTTCTTGCCCAGCGCGTCGCTGAAACCCCACGCGGTCGCCGCATTGCCGACCGAGCCGACCGAACCGAGGTTCAGCCATTCGCCCTTGCGCTGCCAGCCCGACGGGCCGCCCTGCAGATAATGGATCGCATTGATCCCGCCTTCGCTGTGCCCCGCTTCTGCGAGGCTGCCGAGGCTCAGCAGCACGCCGATATTGTTCGACAGCAGGTGGATCGCGGCGGGACGGAACTGATAGGTTCGTCCGTCAATCTCACGCGTGGCCGTCGCATCGGCGCCTTTCGGAAGCCCGAAAGCTGTCCGGAACGCTAGGCCGATCGTGGTGTTCTCTTCGCTCTCCAGCGTCACCGGGAAAGCGGGTTTCGCGTCGCCGACCGGGGTGTCGGGGTCGAATGCCGACGCCGCCGGTGATGCCAGCATAAGGGGAGCCATCAGGGAACCGAGAAGGAGTTTACGCATCTTCAAACCTCATTTGGAATCAACGACATCGCGGTCATCTTCTAACCGCTCCCTGTCCTTGCCTCCAGTCCGGTGCTTCATGTGTGCCGGACGTCACATGCACCGATAAAAACCGCTCCTGCGATCACAGCGGGATATTGTCGTGCTTCTTCCACGGGTTTTCGAGTTGCTTGTTCCTGAGCTTGCGCAGCCCCAGCGCGATCCGCTTGCGCGTGTTGTGGGGGTGGATGACCTCGTCGATATAGCCGCGCGACGCAGCGACGAACGGGTTCGCAAAGCGGTCCTCATATTCCTTCGTGCGCTGGACGATCTTTTCGGGGTCGCCGATGTCGCTGCGGAAAATGATTTCGACGGCGCCCTTCGCGCCCATCACCGCGATCTCGGCGGTCGGCCAGGCGTAGTTCAGGTCGCCGCGCAGATGCTTCGACGCCATCACGTCATACGCGCCGCCATAGGCCTTGCGCGTGATCACCGTGATCTTGGGCACCGTCGCCTCGGCATAGGCAAAGAGCAGCTTCGCGCCATGCTTGATGATGCCGTTATACTCCTGCGCGGTGCCGGGCAGGAAGCCCGGAACATCGACGAAGGTGATGATCGGGATTTCGAACGCGTCGCAGAAACGGACGAAGCGCGCCGCCTTCTTCGACGAATTGATGTCGAGCACCCCGGCGAGCACGAGCGGCTGGTTCGCGACGATACCGATCGTGCGCCCCTCGATACGCCCGAAGCCGCAGATGATGTTCGCGGCGTGCGCCGGCTGAACCTCGAAGAAGTCGCCCTCGTCGACGGTCTTCCGGATCAGCTCGTGCATGTCGTAGGGCTGGTTCGCATTCGGCGGGATCAGCGTGTCGAGGCTCGACTCTGCGCGGTCATAGGGATCACTCGTCGGACGCACCGGGACGCCGCTGCGGTTGTTTTCGGGCAGATAGTCGAAGAAGTCGCGCGCCGCGAGCAGCGCCTCGATGTCATTCTCGAACGCCAGATCGGCGACCGAACTCTTGGTCGTGTGCGTGATCGCGCCACCGAGCTCCTCCTGCGTCACCACCTCGTTGGTCACCGTCTTCACGACGTCGGGGCCAGTGACGAACATGTAGCTCGAATCCTTCACCATGAAGATGAAGTCGGTCATCGCGGGGCTGTACACCGCGCCGCCCGCGCACGGGCCCATGATGAGCGAAATCTGCGGCACGACGCCCGATGCGAGCACGTTGCGCTGGAACACCTCGGCATAGCCGCCAAGCGACGCCACGCCCTCCTGGATGCGCGCGCCGCCGCTGTCGTTGAGGCCGATCACGGGGGCGCCGACCTTCATCGCATTGTCCATCACCTTCATGATCTTTTCGGCATGGCGCTCGGACAGCGAGCCGCCGAAAACGGTGAAATCCTGGCTGAAGACATAGACGAGGCGGCCGTTGATCGTGCCCGATCCGGTGACGACGCCGTCGCCGGGGACGACCTGGTCCTGCATCCCGAAATCGGTGCAATTATGCTCGACATAAGTGTCGAGCTCTTCGAACGAGCCTTCGTCGAGCAGCACGTCGAGCCGTTCGCGCGCGGTGAGCTTGCCCTTGGCATGCTGCGCGTCGATACGCTTTTGCCCGCCGCCCAGAGCAGCAGCGGCACGGCGGCGTTCCATTTCGGCGATATTGGCGGACACTTGGCTCTCCATCAAAACGGGAAGGCGTCGTCTGCCCGCTTCGCATCGCATAGGCAAATGTGAATTTGCAAAGTTGCAAAGTCTGATTTTGCAAACTAGGCTGCGCGCATGGCCCCCCGCCGCCTCTTTGCTGGCCGCCAGCTTCGCGAACTCCGCGAGGCGCGTACACTGAAACAGGCCGATTTCGCGGCGCGGCTGGGCATATCCGCATCCTATCTCAGCCAGATCGAGCATGATGATCGCCCGCTGACCCCCGCGCTGCTCGACCGGTTGCAGGGCCTGTTCCCGCTCGAATGGGAAGAAGTGACGCATGACGCGGACGACCGTCGTCAGGGCGCGCTGCGCGAGGCGGCGGCCGATCCGCTGTTCGCCGCCACGCCGATGGCGCCCGAACAGCTTGAGCGCGCAGCGCTGCAGCAACCGCAGCTTGCCGACCAGTTCGTCGCGCTCCACGCCGCCTATCGCCGCGCGGGGCAGCGGCTCCAGATCATCGACGAGGCGCTGACCGGTGGCACCGCCGAGGGCAGCCGCCTGCCGTGGGAAGAGGTGCGCGACTGGTTTCACGACGCGGGCAATTATGTCGACAGCATCGACCGCGCGGCGGAGGCGCTGGCGGGACAGCTCCGCGGCAAGGAGCCCTCCCCCGCCATCGAGACGATCGAACGGCGGCTGCGCGACGCGCTCGGCATTTCGATCCTCTATCAGCAGACGCAGGCGCTGCGCGATTTCGATGCGACGATGCGCCATCTGGTGATCGACCCGTCGCAGCCCGCCGAGAGCCGGCGCTTCCAGCTCGCGCACCAGCTCGCCGCACTCGCGCTGGCGCGCGAGATCGCCGCCGTCGTCGAGGCGTCGCCGCTGCGCACCGCCGCGGCGCGCCAGTTGCTCCATGTCGGCCTCGCCAACTACGCCGCGGGCGCGGTGCTGATGCCCTATGCGCCCTTCCGCGCCAGCGCGCGCGCTGTCCGGCACGACATCGACCGGCTGCGCCTGCAATATGGCGTGAGCTTCGAGCAGGCGTGCCACCGCCTTTCGACGCTCCAGCGGCCCGGGGCGCGCGGCATCCCGATGTTCTTCTGCCGCGTCGATATGGCGGGCAATATCACGAAGCGGCACAGCGCGACGCGGCTGCAATTCGCGCGCTTCGGCGGCGCCTGTCCGCTGTGGATCGTCCACGAGGCGGCAGCGATCCCCGACCGTATCCTGTTCCAGCTCGCCGAGACGCCTGATGGCCTGCGCTATGTATCGATGGCGAAGGGGCTGGTGAAGCCGTCGGGCAGCTATGCGCGCTCGCCCCGTCGCTATGCCGTCGCACTGGGGTGCGAGGCGCAATATGCGGGAGATTTCGTCTATGCCGACGGCGTCGATGTCGCCGCGCCGCAAGCCGCGACGCGCATCGGCCTGTCGTGCCGCATCTGCCCGCGCGACGATTGCGACCAGCGCGCCTTTCCGCCGAGCGACCGTCCGATACTGGTGGATCCCGACCGGCGCGATGTCGTGCCGTACCGGATCGGGTGATCTTCTCCCCTCCCGCTTGCGGGAGGGGGATTGTCAGACCTTCACAATCCCCCGCTCGATCAGGCTGTGCGCCGTCGCGAGGATCGCCTCCTCGGGCGGCCGCATCGTCCAGCGGAGCGTCGTCATCGCATGGCGGCTGTCGCCGCCGCGGACATTGCCGAGTTCGGCGACGAGCTGCCTGAGTTCGGGGCGGACGAGCGCGAACAGCTTGAGCAGCCAGTCGGGCATGTGGCGCGCCGGCACCTTGCGCGCCTGTTCGCCAAGGTTCGCGCGCAGCAGCTTCGCAACGTCGATCATCTTCAGGAACGGTCCCGAGCAGACATAGCGTTCGTCGCGGATCCCCGGCGCGGTCAGCGCGCGGTAATGGAGGTCGGCAACGTCGCGGACGTCGATGATCCCGAAGCCGATGTCGGGGCACATCGGCACCTTGCCCTCCAGCAACTGCTTCACCAGTTCGATCGACGTCGAGAGATCATCGCTGAGCAACGGCCCGAATACCGCGGCGGGATTGACCGAGGCGAATTCCATATCGCCGCCCTCGGCCGCCACCCAGTCGCGCGCCGCGCGTTCGGCGACGGTCTTCGAGCGCGGATAAGGCATGACGTCGGGGTTATCGAGACGGGTCCAGTCGGCTTCGCTGTAAAGGTCGCGCCCCCTGCCATGGCCATAGGCGATGGCGGCCATCGAGGAGGTGAGGACGAAGTGCTTGACCCCTGCCCCTTTGGCGAAGCGTAACGCACGCAATGCGCCTTCGCGCGCCGGGACGACCAACTCGTCGGCATGTTTCGGCACGTCGAGTGGAAAGGGCGACGCGACATGCGCGACGTGACTGCACCCAGCCATCGCCTCGGCCCAGCCGGCGTCATTTTCGAGATCGGCGGCGAAGAAGCGGAGCCGTGCGTTGTCGACGCCCAGCCAGCCACGAACCTCGGGTTCGCGCCTCAGGCTGCGGACGGTCGTGTGGACGGTCCAGCCATTGTCGATCAGCTGCCGGATCAGGAAGCCCGCGATATAGCCGCTGCCTCCAGTGACCAGTGCCGTTCCCGCCATGCGCCCCTCCCCTGTTCGCTATGGTTGGAGGATAGCATATCGGTTGCGATTCAGAACCTCCCCTTCGTCATCGTCATCCCGGCGGAGGCCGCGATCTCATCGGCGCGACATGATGCGAGGTCGAGACCCAGGCCTTCGCCGGGGTGACGGGGAAATGGGGTTAGCGCTACTTCAGCAGCACTAGCTCCTCGGCCATGCTCGGGTGCAGCGCGACGGTGTTGTCGAAATCGGCCTTGGTCAGCCGCGCCTTCACCGCAATTGCCGCCGCCTGCAGGATTTCGGGCGCATCGGGGCCGATCATGTGGAGGCCGACGACCTCGTCGGTCGCGGCATTGACGACCATCTTGTACAGCGCGCGCTCGTTGCGGCCCGCGAGGACATTATTCATCGCACGAAAATCGCTGGTGTAGACGCGGATCGAGCCGAGCTTGTCGCGGGCCTCGGCCTCGGTCATGCCCACGGCGCCGATCGGCGGATGGCTGAACACCGCGCTCGGGACATTGCTGTAATCGACCACCGTCGGCCTGTTGCCGAAAAAGGTGTCGGCGAACGCCTGCCCCTCGCGGATCGCCACGGGCGTCAGCTGGATACGGTTGGTGACGTCGCCGACGGCAAAGATGCTCGGCACCGACGACTGGTTGCGCTCGTCGACCTTGATTGCGCCGCCCTCGTCGAGCTCGACGCCGGCGTCTTCGAGGCCAAGGCCCTTGCTGTTGGGAACGCGCCCCGCCGCAACGAGCACCGCGTCGGCCTGGATCGGGTCGCAGTTTTCGAGATGCACCGTGAGCGACCCGTCGTCGTTCCGGTCGATCGATCTGAAGGGGGCGTTGAAGCGGAATTCGATGCCCTTGGTCATCGAAATCTGGAGCAGCCGGTCGCGGATCTGCTCGTCATATCCGCGCAGGATCGTGTCGCCGCGATTGACGATCGTCACCTTGCTGCCGAATTCGTTGAAGATCCCCGCGAACTCGTTGGCGATATAACCGCCGCCCGCGATCACGACACGCTTCGGCAGCTTTTGGAGATGGAAGACCTCGTTCGAGGTGATCGCATGTTCGCTGCCCGGGAATTCGGGGACGTGCGGCCAGCCGCCCGTCGCGATCAATATCCGTTCGGCACTGACTTCCCGCCCGTCGGCGAGCCGCACCTTCTGCGGCCCTACGACGGCCGCACGCGTCTTGAAGACGGTGACCTTGTGGTTCTCGAGCGTCTGCCCATAGAGCCCCTCGAGCCGCGTGACCTCGGCGAGGACATTGTCGCGCAGGCGGTCCCAGTCGAACTTGCAATCGGGGACGTCCCAGCCGAACTGGCGCGCGTCCTTCAGATCCTCGGCGAAATGGGCGCCGTAGACGAGCAGTTTCTTGGGCACACAGCCGCGGATGACGCAGGTGCCCCCGACCCGATACTCCTCGGCCACCGCAACGCGCGCGCCGTGCGATGCGGCGATGCGCGATGCGCGCACCCCGCCCGACCCGGCGCCGATGACAAACAGGTCAAAGTCGAAATTGCTCATGGGAACCCCTGCTCTGGACGGTCGCGTGATATGCGCGCCGAGCGCCTATGTGGTTACGCCGCGCAGCGATGCCAATCGAATTTTGCGCTCACAGCGAGTGGCTCGGCCTCAATCGCCCAATGCGGCGTGCATCAGCGCCTGGGTCGCCGGATCGAACTCGACCGTCCCCTCGGCGAGCCCCTTCGCCATCTCCTTGCCCAGTTCGACCCCGAACTGGTCGAACGGGTTGATTCCGAGCAGCACAGCGTTGGCGAACACGCGATGTTCGTAAAAGGCGATCAGCGCGCCGAGGCTGTGGGGCGTCACCTGATCGAGCAGGATCGTCGTCGACGGGCGGTCGCCCGGATAATTGCGTGCGCCATCGGCACTCGCGCGGCCCGTCATCAGCGCTGCCCCCTGCGCGATGCAATTGGCGACGAGCGTTTCGTGATGCGCTTCGTCGAGCAGATGGTCGGGCTGGCGCGCGACGACGAACTCGACGGGGACAAGGTTCGTCCCCTGATGGAGGAGCTGGAACACCGCATGCTGCGCGTCGGTGCCGACCCCGCCCCACGTGATCGGTGCGCTGTGGCGACCGATCGGGTCGCCGCCCAGCGTCACCGACTTGCCGTTCGATTCCATCTCGAGCTGCTGGAGATAGTCGGGAAGCAGGCGCAGCCGCTCGTCATAGGCGAACACCGCGCGCGTCTGGCAATCGAGGCGGTTGGCATAGATCTGGTCGATGAAGGCGGCGAGCAGGCAGATATTGTCAGCGCCGTCGGCGAGGCGGAAATGGCGGTCCATCTCGGCCGCGCCTTCGAGCAGGTCGGCAAAGGCGTCCCAGCCGAGCGCGAGCGCCGCGGGAAAGCCGATCGACGACCAGAGCGAATAGCGGCCGCCGACGCTCTCGTTGAACGGCAGGATGCGCGTCTCGTCGATGCCCCATTCCATCGCGCGCTCGGGCATCGCGGTCAGCGCGATCACACGCCCGATCGGATCCTCGACCCCGCCCTCTTCCAGCCACTGCAGCGCGGACGCCGCGTTGAGCAGCGTCTCGGTGGTGGTGAAGGTCTTCGAGGCGACCGCGATCAGCGTATGTTCGGGGCTGAAGCGTGCGAGCGCTTCGTCGAGCGCCGCGCCATCGACGTTCGAGACGACCGCGACGTCATATCGCGACCCCTGCCGCCCGAGCGCGTCGATGAGGAGGTCGGGGCCGAGCGCCGAACCGCCGATCCCGATATGCACAAGGTGGCGGATTTCGCCGAACGCACCGGCTTCGATCGCGTCGACCATCATCCGCATCCGCTGGTGCAGCGCCTGCGCGCGGTGCACGGACTCGGGTGCGCCATCACCGCGTTCGGCGCTATGCTCGGCGGCGCGGCCCTCGGTCGGGTTGGCGATGCCGCCCGAGAACAGCGTCTTGCGGCGCCCGTCGAAATCCTGCACCTCGGCCAGACCCGACAGGATCGCGACCACCGCGCCGTCGAGATGCGTCTTGGCGAAATCGAAGCGGATGTCGGCGACGTTGCGCACCAGCACCTGCAACCGCGCTTCGGGATCGGCGGCGACCAGCTCGGTCAGCTTCCGGGGCTGCCATTCGGCGAGGGCTTGCCATGAGTGATCGGCTGTCGTCATCGGGACTTCCTTGGATTTCGGCTCGCATCGAGCGGGAGATGTCGGCCCTTCTCTAAGCCCGCCGCCCGCCGCACGCCAGTGGCGTCCGCCGATATTTGCTTGACGTGGCAACCTATTCATCGCCAATGCCGCGACATGACCAACGCCAGCTTTACCGCCGATGTGACGCCCCCGACGGGCCCCGCGCCGTCCGCCCCCACCCCCGCCCCCGTGTCGGCGAAGGAAGAGGCCGTCGACACCGTCCGCTTCCTCGCCCTGCTCGCGATCGCGGTGCTGGTTTTCCGCAGCTTTTTCCTGTCGCCGTTCAATATTCCGTCGGAGTCGATGCAGCCGCGGCTGCTGATCGGCGACTATCTGCTCGTCAACAAGATGGCCTATGGCTATTCGAAATACAGCCTGCCGTTCAGCGTCCCGCTGATCCCCGGCCGCATTTTCGCGCGCACGCCCGAACGCGGCGACGTCGTCGTGTTCAAGGCGCCGCCGGTCGCCGACAATGATTATATCAAGCGCGTGATCGGCCTTCCGGGCGACAGCGTGCAGGTGAAGGAGGGCATCGTCTGGCTGAACGGCAAGCCGCTGAAGCGCGAAACCATGCCCGACTTCGTCATCCCGGTGACCCCGAACATGGTCGAGGCATCGCGCGCGACGGGCACCCTGCCCTGCTATTCGCCAGAGTTCGAGGAAATCGCCGCCGACGGTCAGCGCCAGTGCCGCTACAAGCAGTTCCGCGAGACGCTGCCGGGCGGCAAAAGCTACGCGATCCTCGACATCACGACGATCCCCGAGGACAATACGCCGCTCGTCGTCGTGCCCGCGGGCCATTTGTTCCTGATGGGCGATAACCGCGACCGCAGCGCCGACAGCCGCTTCCCCGCGATGGAAAATCAGGGCATCGGCCTTGTTCCCGAGGAAAATCTCGTCGGTCACGCGCTGGTGGGCATGTTCTCCACCGACGGGTCGGCGAGCTGGCTCAACCCGGTCAGCTGGTTCACCGCGGCGCGCTGGGAGCGCATCGGGGACGGTTTTTGAGCGATCCCCTCGACACCGGGGCGCTGGCCGGGATTATCGGCTGCACCCCGGACGACCCGGCGCTCTACGATCTGGCGCTGACGCACGGCAGCACCGGGCGCGCCGATTACCAGCGGCTCGAGTTTCTCGGCGACCGGGTGCTCGGGCTCGTCATCGCGTCCGAACTCTATACGCGCTTTCCCGCCGCGAGCGAGGGCGAGATGTCGTCGCGGCTGCATGTGCTCGCGTCGGGCGCAACCTGCGCCGCGATCGCGCAGCGCCTCGACCTCACCGCGCTCGTGCGTTTCGGTGCGCAGGCGCGCAACGACGGCGGGCGTTACAGCGACAATATCGCCGCCGACGCGATCGAGGCGCTGATCGGTGCGCTGTACCTCGATCAGGGCGCCGACGCCGCGCGCCGTTTCATCCTGACCCATTGGGGCGAGATGATCGACGGGCAGCAGGCGGCGCCGAAGCACCCGAAGGCGGCGCTGCAGGAATGGGCGCTCGCGCGCAAGCGCCGCCCGCCCGAATATGAAATCGTCGCGCGCGAAGGCCCCGACCATGCGCCGCGTTTCCGCGTCGCGGTCAGCATCGGCAAGCTCGCGCGCGCCGAGGCCGAAGGCGCCAGCAAACAGGCGGCCGAAAAGGCCGCGGCGGCGGCGTTGCTCGCCGAACTCGAAGGAATGAAGTCATGACCCACCGCTGCGGATTTGTCGCCGTCGTCGGCGCGCCCAACGCGGGCAAATCGACGATCGTCAACGCGCTCGTCGGCCAGAAGGTCGCGATCGTGAGCCCGAAGGCGCAGACGACGCGCACGCGGTTGATGGGGGTCGCGATGGATGGCGAGACGCAGATCGTGCTGATCGACACGCCCGGCATCTTCGCGCCAACGCGCCGGCTCGACCGCGCGATGGTCGCGGCGGCGTGGAACAGTCTCGATCAGGCCGAAGCCATCCTCGTGATGATCGACGCCGCGGCGAAGCTCGGCGAGCGCGCCGAGCGCGTGCTGCAGGGCATCGAGGGGCGCCCAGAAAAGAAGTTCCTCGTCCTCAATAAGGTCGACCTGACCAAAAAGGACAAGCTGCTGGCGATCGCGACGCAGCTCAACGAGCGGGTCAAATTCGACGAGACTTTCTTCATCTCGGCAAGCACCGGCGACGGGGTGCCCGAACTCAAGGCGCATCTCGCGGCGCTGATGCCCGAGGGGCATTGGCACTTCCCCGAGGACGAGGTCAGCGACGCCCCCGAACGCATGCTCGCCGCCGAAATTACGCGCGAGCAGCTCTATCGCCAGCTCCACGAGGAACTGCCGTACCAGTCGACCGTCGAGACCGAGAAATTCACGACGCGCCCCGACGGCAGCGCCGAAATCCACCAGCAGATACTGGTCGCGCGCGACAACCAGCGCGCGATCATCCTCGGCCACAAGGGCGAGCGCATCAAGGAAATCGGCAGCAAGGCCCGCGCCGAGTTGAGCGAGCTATTGGGGCGCAAGGTTCACCTCTTCCTGCACGTCAAGGTCAAGGCGAACTGGGACGAGGACCGCGGCGTCTATCGCGACATGGGGCTCGACTGGGTTGATTGATCCTGTCGTGCCCGCTTAGCTTGTCGTCTCGCGACGGAGCGAGATGCGTGATTGGCCGTCCCTGGTCCTGAGATCGAGCCGGTCACCGTCAAGTCGATAGCGCATTTCAAGATCGCCGCCCGGAATACGGATCATATTTTCGTCGATCTCATAATCCTGGAGCAGTTCGTCCTCACCCTTCAGCGGACGGCCGAAATATGTGATCAGCTCTTGGTCCTCGGTGAATTCGAGGACGTCGTTGCGCGACAGTTCATCGACACCGTTCAGCGCAACGACCCGCCACTTGCCGACAACGCGCATCGCCTGCCGTTCGGCATGCGACGGCATCGGCGGCGCGGCCTCGCTGCCATAGCCGGCATAGAGCGCGGCCTTGCCGTGCATCGTGTCGACCAACCCGCGCTCGTCGGTCAAATCGGCATAGTCGACCGCCGCGAGCCGCCCCTTCAATCCGTCGAGCAACGCAAAGGCGCGGCGCGGGTCGCCGTCGAGGTGAAAGGCGCGCGTCGAGGCATCGAGCACCAGATATTCGTCGACGAGCATATGCGCGAGCCGGAGATTGGCGGGGGGCGCCGCCGTCGGCGCCTGGACCGCAAGCTTTTCGGCGCGCTTTTTCCCGTCAAGCGCGCTGATATAGGACAGGCTGACATCCATCAGCGGCGCGCCGTCGTCGACAGCGGCCGCGGGCAGGAAGCTGCGCCCCTCCGCCTTGCCGAGCGAGGCATAGATGCCGCCGCCGTTCGACGAGAGGAAAGCGCTCGGCACCGTCACCGTCACCGCGCCGTCGCGCCCGTCGCGCATCATGCCGTCGGGGACGCCGAAGACGCCGGTGATGCGATAGCCGTCGCGCGGCGCCAGCGTCACCACCAGGTCGTGCGCGACCTCGCTCACCATGTTGCGGAAATCCTTCTGCATCAACTCGCGGCCCTTGTCGGGTCCGTCGATGAAGAAGAGATTGCCGCCGCGCACACTCGAAATCCGGGTTGCGAGGCGTCCGTCATATTGCACACCGACGCCGATTGTCGTCAGCCCGATCCCGCGCTTCGACGCGTCGAGCGCCATCGCCATGAATCCCTCGGCGGAGGTGTTGCCGACATTGGGCTGCTCGTCGGTGAACAGCATCATGCGGACATTGCCGTCGAAGCTTTTCGCCTCGACAAAGGCCGCGTCATATCCGATGCGCAGCCCCTCCTCCATATAGGTCGAGCCCTCGATCTCGATCGCGTCGATTGCGTCGTGAAGCCGCTGCTTGTTGCCGCCCGCGCCCGTCGGCTGGAGGTGGACGTTCGAATTGCTTCCGTAAATCGTGATGCCGAGCCGGTCGCCGGGCGCCATCTCCTCGACGATCTGGTGCAGCGCCGCCTTCACATTGGCGATCGGATCGCCGTTCATCGACCCCGAGCGATCAACCACTGCCATCAGACTCAGCGGCTCGCGCTTGAGCGCCGCCGCGTCGATGTTGGTATCGAAGCCGAGCCCGACGAAGAGCAGGTCGTTGGCACGCGTCGGCAGGTTCGCGGTCATCGCGTGAAGGTTGAGGCATAGTATTTTCGCGCAGGCCGTTCCTGCGGGCAGCGACAGGTCGTGCTCGCCGAGCAGCCCCTCGACCGTTAGCGATTCGGGTCGCGGCAGCGTGTTCGCCTCTTCGGCCATCATGCGAAAATGCTGGATGTCCTGCGCACCACCCTGTCGCAGCGCGCCGGTGACGATGATACTGCTGTAATCAGCCTCGTCCTCTTCCTGCACCTCCTGCGCGAAGGACGGCATCGGCGCCATCGCGACCAGCAAGGCAAGGGACATCAACGGTGTGCGAAGGATCCGGCTCGGCATGACACTCTCCCCAAAAAGCGCATTATGGCGAGTCAAGCTATCACGGAAGTAATCGATGGCGTAGCGGATAAAATACATCAGTATGCGCCATGGTGAAACGCGCGCTAGATCCGCCGGCAATCGTTCGGCGGCGGGTTGCCCTCGAAACGCGAAGTGATCCAGCCGATCGTTTCCTGCGAACTTTCGCGCGCGCTCGCGCCATGGTCGCCCGTCATGTCGATCCAGCGGGTCGGCGTTCCGCGCCGGCAAATCGCCTTGGCGAACTTGCGCGTCACCGTCGGGGCGACGATCGTATCGTTGCGGCTCTGCGCGATCAGCAGCGGCCCGGGAACGCGCGCCGGATCGACGCTGTTGGTACGCGCGAAGCTCCCCCACGGTTCGATCCGGGCAATGTCCTTGTTTTTCGTCGCGCGAACGATCGTCAGGATGCCGAGGATCGTGCCGAGCTTCGGCTTCTTGTCGAAGCTCACGCAATTATTCTGCGCCAGCCGGCGAATAATGCCCTGGTTCGTACGGTTGGTGATGCCGTCCATCGAAAAGCCGTAAAGCGTCGACCAGCTGTCGAGCGTGAAGGACAGGAGGAGCGCGCGGGCGTTCTTGTCGCTTCCTTCGCGAAGATTGGCGGCAAGGTCGGTCGGCGGCGCGGCGGCGGCGGTGCCGACGAGCCGCAGATCGGGAGCATAGGACTGCGCGGCGATCGCGGTCCACAGCGCGGCATGGCCGCCCTGCGATTCACCCCAGACCGCAAAGTCGCGGCCCGCGGCGGCACCGGGAATTTCGCGCGCCGCGCGCACGCCGTCGAGCACCGACTGCGCCGTGTCCGGGCCGACGAGAAACGGATGCATCGTGGGGTTGGCAAGGCCGATATAATCGGGCGCAACCACGACATAACCGCTCCGCACCGCATCGATCCCCGCGGTCGCGGCGAAGAAATTCGGGCTGAGCGACGGCGCGCATTTCTCGGCGACGCCCCAGGCACCGTGGGTCCAGGCGATCACGCGGCGCGGACGCGGCGGAATGGCCTCCATCGGCGCGGTGACAATGCCGGTGACCGCGAAGCGCGTCCCATTTCCGTTGGTTGTCCAATATTGCACGCGCCACGCCTGCACCCCCGGCGGCGCGTCGGTCATGGGCTGGGCGGAGATGAGATATCGGGAAGGTTGCGCCGCAGCCGGCAACGAAAATACCGAGAAGATGGTGAGCAGGATGGCGGCAAGCAGGTGGCGCATGGACATGTCTCCTGAATGCGCCACCCTAACACGGCTTAATAGCGACGGGAACGTAGGACCGTAGCATTACTCCAAACTTCGTCATTCCCGCGAAAGCGGGAATGACGAAAAAACAGTGCTTCAGGGAATCGCGTAGGTCACATTCGCCTGTCCGACGGGCTTGTCCGCATCGTCGGTCCAGATGCGCACATCCATCACCGCGAGCCTTTTGCCGAGGCGCAGCATATGCGCGTCGGCGAACAGCGCCCCCGGGCGGCACGGGCGAAGGAACTGATAGTTGAGCGCGCTCGTCACCGCCATCGCGACCGGGCCGATATGTGCAAGGACGAGCGCGTAGGCGGCCATGTCGGCGAACCCCATCTGCGTCGGGCCCGAGATCAGCCCGCCGGGACGCAGCGCATCCTCGTTCGGATCCAGCCGCGCCTGAATATGCCCGGGCGAGGCCGAAACCACATGGCCGCGCGAACCCGGCGCCGAATGCGGGAAGGCGTCCGCCATGAAGGCGTTGAGCGCGTCCGCGTCCAGGCGGATCGCGCTCGACGATATGGGCGCCGCCTCCCCGCTCATGCCGGTCAGCGCGTCAGCTTTTTGTACGACGTCGCATGCGGGCGCGTCGCGTCGTCGCCGAGGCGGCGGATCTTGTCTTCTTCATAGGATTCGAAATTGCCTTCGAACCATTCGACATGGCTGTCGCCCTCGAACGCAAGGATGTGCGTCGCGAGGCGATCGAGGAAGAAGCGGTCGTGGCTGATGACCACCGCGCAGCCCGCGAAATTTTCGAGCGCTTCTTCGAGCGCCGCGAGCGTTTCGGTGTCGAGATCGTTGGTCGGTTCGTCGAGCAGCAGGACGTTGCCGCCCTGTTTCAGCATCTTCGCCATATGGACGCGGTTGCGTTCGCCGCCTGACAGCTGGCCGACCTTTTTCTGCTGGTCGACCCCCTTGAAGTTGAAGGCGCCGACATAGGCGCGCGTCTGCATCTCGTGCTTGCCGATGTTCATCAGCTCGTGCCCGCCCGAGATTTCCTGCCAGACATTGTTGTCGGGCTTGAGGTCGTCGCGGCTCTGGTCGACGAAGCCGAGGCGCACGGTGTCGCCGATCGTGACCTTGCCATTGTCGGGGGTCTCCTGCCCGGTGATCAGCTTGAACAGCGTCGATTTACCCGCGCCGTTGGGACCGATCACGCCGACGATGCCGCCGGGGGGGAGCGAGAAGGACAGGTCCTCGAAGAGCAGCTTGTCGCCATAAGCCTTCGAGATGCCCTCGACCTCGATGACCTTGCCGCCAAGGCGTTCGGGAACCTGGATGACGATCTGTGCCTTGCCGGGGATGCGCTTTTCCTGCGCCTCGACGAGCTGGTCGAAGCTCTTGATACGCGCCTTCGATTTGGCCTGGCGGGCCTTTGGCGACTGCCGGATCCACTCGAGTTCGTCCTTGATCGCCTTCTGGCGACCGGCGTCCTCGCGCGCTTCCTGTTCGAGGCGCTTGCCCTTCTTTTCGAGATAGGTCGAATAATTGCCTTCGTAGACGAAATAGCGGCCGCGATCGAGTTCGAGAATCCAGTTCACGACATTGTCGAGGAAATAGCGGTCGTGGGTGACGAGGATGACGTTGCCCGGATAGTCGACGAGATGCTTTTCGAGCCACGCGACGCTTTCGGCGTCGAGGTGGTTGGTCGGTTCGTCGAGCAGCAGGATCGAGGGCTTTTCGAGCAGCAGACGGGTCAGCGCGATGCGGCGCTTTTCACCGCCCGACAGATTCTCGACGCCCCAGTCGCCCGGCGGGCAACGGAGCGCTTCCATCGCGATTTCGAGCTGGTTGTCGAGCGTCCAGCCATCGACCGCGTCGATCTTTTCCTGCAGGCTGCCCATTTCCTCCATCAGCGCGTCGAAATCGGCGTCGGCGGGCGGATCGGCCATCAGCGTGCTGATCTCGTTGAAGCGGTCCATCATGTCGGCCACGGGGCGAACGCCGTCCATGACATTTTCCTTGACCGTCTTGGTCGGATCGAGTTCGGGCTCTTGCGCCAAATAGCCGACGGTGATCCCCTCGCCCGGCCAGGCTTCGCCGGTGAACTCGGTGTCGATGCCCGCCATGATCTTCATCAGCGTCGACTTGCCGGTGCCGTTCGGGCCGACGATGCCGATCTTGGCATCGGGATAGAATTGCAGGCTCAGGTCCTTGAGCGTCGGCTTTTGCGCGCCGGGATAGGTCTTGTTCAGACCCTTCATCACGAAACTATATTGGGCGGCCATGGAAATGCTCCGGTATGGGCTGGGCCGCGGGCGCGGCCGGGAGAGTTTTAAGTTGCGCGCCGGTTAGCGAATGGGCGCGCCCTTGGCAATCGGCGCTTGCGCGCGCGTGGCGCGCCGTTACGAAAGCGGCATGAAAATCCCTCATAATTCCACTCGCTTAGCCGGGATCGCCGCCCTGCTTTTCGTCACCACCAGCGCCTCCGCATCGCTCCCTCCACCACCGACTGCGGTCAGCCTTGCGCAACAGGGACAGGATCCGGCCTGGACGATCACCGAGGGCCTGACGACTGAGATCGGGCCGCGCATGGCGGGCACCGACGCAGAAGCGGCCGCCCGGCGCTGGGCGGTTACCGAGTTGCAGGACATGGGCTTCGCCAATGTGCGCGAAGAACAGTTCGATATGCCCGTATGGGTGCGCGGGACGGAAGAAACATGGCTGACCGGCCCCTTCCTGCCGCAGAAGCTTGCAATCACCGCTCTCGGCAATTCAGCCTCGACCGGTATCAAGGGAATCGAAGGCGATATCGCCTATTTCGACGGCTTCGATGCGCTTGCCGCGGAGCCCGAAAATCTGGTGAAAGGCAAAATCGCCTTCGTCGATCACAAGATGCAACCGACGCAGGATGGTAGCGGATACGGCTATTATGGCCGCGGACGCTTCACCGGACCGAATGTTGCAGCGAAGAAGGGGGCGATCGCGATCATCATCCGCTCGATCGGCACCGACGCCCATCGCAATCCGCATACCGGCGTCACCAATTTCGAGGCGGGGGTGAAGCCGATCCCGGCGGGCGCGATCTCGAACCCCGACGCCGACCAGCTGGTACGACAGTGGAAACGAGCGCAGCAATTTCGGCCAAACGTCGTGACGGCGAGCTACGATCCCGAGCCGCTGCACTTGAAGCTCATCCTGACCCCGCAGAACCTCGGCACCCGCAAGTCGGGTAATGTCATTGCCGAAGTGCCGGGTAGCGACCCCGGTGCGAGCCCCGTCATCGTCGCGTGCCATCTCGACAGCTGGGATCTCGGCACCGGTGCGATCGACGATGCCGCGGGCTGCGGGATCATCACCGCTGCCGCGAAGCATGTGATGAGCGCAGGCCAGCCGCGCCGCACGATCCGCATATTGTGGGCGGGCGCCGAGGAGGTCGGGGTGTTCGGCGGCAAGGCCTATTTCGACGCGCACGGGAAAGAGAGGCATGCGGTCGCGCTCGAATCCGATTTCGGCGCCGACCGGGTGTGGCGGATCGACTTCAAGCTGCCCGACAGCGCGAAGGCGCTGTCCGACCGGATCGCGGCGGCCGTCATGCCCTTTGGCGTCGTGCGCGGCAAGCAGCCGGCGGGCGGCGGCGCCGACATCGGAGCGCTCGTTCAGGCGGGCGTTCCGGCGATCGATCTGGCGCAGGATGGGACATGTTATTTCGACATCCACCACACGCCCGACGACACTCTGGACAAGGTCGACCCCGCGCAATTGCGGCAAAATGTGACAGTTTGGGCCGCGACTCTGGCGATTCTGGCGAACAGCACGAACGACGAGCTTCCCTAGTGTGACGAAGAAATGACAGAATCCCGTGCGCCCCGGGCATCTCAATTATTTTTGTTGACGATTCATGCGGAACGGCTAAATCCCGCCGCTCGCGATACGGGAAAGTTTCCCCGTCGCGTTAAGGCATTTTAGGGAGCCCACACATCATGAAGAAGTTTGCTGCTATCGCCGTTGCTGCCAGCATGTTCGCCCTCGCCGCTTGCGGTGAAAAGGCTGCTGAAGAAGCCACCACCGAAGCTCCGGCTGCCGAAGCTGTTGCTGAAGAAGGCGCTGACGCCGCTGCTGCCGGCGCTGAAGCCGCTGCTGCTGGTGCCGACGCTGCCGCTGCCGGCGCTGAAGCCGCTGCTGCTCCGGCCGACGCTGCTGCGACCGCTGCTGCTCCGGCTGACGCCGCTGCTGCTCCGGCCGCTCCGGCTGAAGAAAAGAAGTAAGTCGCAGCCCTTCGGGGCGTTGACTGAAACGAGAAACGGGCGGTCTTCCTTCGGGAAGGCCGCCTTTTTCTTTGCCTGCCCTCCAGCCGGGATAGACTTGCGCGCCGGCGCTGTCTAAGGCGCGGTCCGGTAGTCGGGGAGTAGCGCAGCCCGGTAGCGCGCCTGCTTTGGGAGCAGGATGTCGCAGGTTCGAATCCTGTCTCCCCGACCACCTGGACTTTTTTGACGCAGTTCCAGCTATTTAGTAACGATACTGTGCCCCGAAAATGATATAGCAAATCAGGCCGTCCCGACGAGCAGATGGCGATCGAACGGCACCCTGTCTGCCGCACCGGAAATCGGGGATGTGGTTCCGGCGTGGCCCTTCGCCAGCTTCGGCAGCGCGAGGAGGCTCAGTGCATAGCCGATGATGGCGCTGCCGCCATAACCCACGATCGGCGTGGGATAGTTGCCGAGGGCAGCAGCCATCACTGCCGCGAACCAGACCGCCCCGAAAGCGGCGTAGGTCGCGCGGGCCCCCGGATCGCGAACCCAACCGACGATCGCGGGAACCAGCAGCAGAGCCGAGCCACCCAGCACCGCCATCCCGGCAGCAGCGTGGACATCAAAGGACGAGTAGAGGATCTGATCGACATAGGGCGCCGCCGGCAATGTGTCGGCGCGGGCCAGCGTTGCCGCGAAGCCGGCGACGCTCGCGGCGGATGCGACAAGGACATACCGGTCGCGGCGCATCATCGTCAGGACGGCTAGCCCCAGCGTCAGCATACCGGCCATCGCTCGATCGGGCTGGAGTGCCATCGCGGCGACGGCAGCGATGATGCCGGTCGTCGCGAGTGCGTCACGGGTTCGCGAGAACGCCACGAGCATCACGGGCAACAAGATCAGGCTCGGTTGGATGGACAATCCGCCGACGCTCACCCAGCGCGCAGCGCCATCGACCTTGTCGCCCGACAATGCGGTCGCCAGCAGCGCACCCGCCATCGCCGCGATCGCGCCTCCGGTCCATTGCCGCCCTGTGATCTGCGCGCGGCGGAGCAGAACCAGCATCGTGAGACCGATGACCAACGCGCCGGTGTTGACTGCAAGATAGCGATCAGGCGCACCGGCGATCATCATATACGCCAACCCCAGCGCGACGGCGCCGATCGCGCACGCAATGCCCAGAACGCGGGGGCGACGCGTCAAAGCGTCGAGGATGTTCATGGTAATCGAGCCTCCGGAGTGAAAAGCGCCATCGCCGATCGGCGTGGCAAAAGGGTGGTGAAGCAGATGCGATGCAACAGCCCGCCGCAGCAGCCCGCACAAGCTGTCGAGCGCGAACAGCAGTGCCTTGGTATCGTCCGGGATGCCGGCGGTTTCGCAGCGCACCGCCCACCCCCAGGATCGCAGGGAGGGTGGCAGCGTAGCTTGCAGGACCCGACAGGCAAAATCGGCAAGGCCGCGCCGCAACCCGCCATTCATATGATTGCCTCCCGGCGCGGAATAGCATGTGGCATCGGGCGACCGGGGGGATTGGCGCGTGCGAGCTGCACGCCGCTGGCCGTCAGTCGATAGGCATGGCGCGGCGGTCGCCCCGCTTCAGGAGGCTGCCATTCCGCTTCAAGGTATCCCTGCGCCTCGAGACGGATCAACAGCGGATAAAGCGTTCCGGACTTCACATCGGCAAGTCGGGTCAGTTCGTAGCCGTGGGACCATGCGTCTCCGGCATCGAGCAGAACGGAGAGGACCATCCGGGCATGGGGTGAGAGGGCGCGTGTGCGAGTCATATTCCATAATTCTACCTAGATAGAGTTATGGTCAAGCCCCCTATTCGAATTGCCTCCCCGATCACCCGGCCGAGGTCGCAATCAGCCGCGCGTAGAAATCGATCATCCGCCTGAAGCTGTCGATCGTCATATGCTCGTTGGTGCCGTGGATCATCGCCGTTTCCTTCAGCGTGAAGTGCATCGGCATGAAGCGGTACACATCCTCCGAAATCGGCTCCATGCTGCGACTGTCGGTCGCACCGACGACCAGAAAGGGCGCGACGACGGCATCGGGTGCGTCGGCGCGCGCGGCGGCGGCGATATATTTCCAGCCCTGCGAACTGCTCGACGACACGCGCGACGGCTCGTTCGGCGGCTTGACCCAGCTGAGTTCGACCGGTGCATCGCCGACTGCGGCTTTCGCCCGTGCCATGACGTCGGCCGAACTGTTCCACGGCGCGATGCGATAGTTGATCAGCGCACTTGCCGACTGCGGCAGCACATTCTCCTTGGGGCTTCCCTCGAGCATCGTCGGCGCGATCGTGGTGTGAAAGGCAGCGGCCGAGGAAGGCGATGCGGAGAGCTGCTTCCTGAGCACCGGACCGAGCAGCCACTGGTTCGCGACCGCAAGCCTGGTCGTGCCGCCCTTGTGCGCCGCGAGCACGTCGACCATCGCCGCGCCGGGGCCGAGCATCTCGATCGGGAACGGGCTTTCGGTAATCGCCAGCACAGCGCGTGCGAGCGTCGTCACGCCGGTTTCGGCAGGCGGCATCGAGCTGTGCCCGCCGGGCGCGTTGGCGGTGACCTTGAGCGTCGCATACCCCTTCTCGGCAACCCCGATCAGGATCGCGGGACCGTTGATCACCGGCGTATCGCGCAGCACCACGCTGCCCTCGTCGAGCGTATAGAGGGCGCGCACGCCCTCGGCCTTCAGCTTCGCCGCCGCCGCCACCGCGCCCGACCCACCGGCCTCCTCATCGTGCCCCGACACGAGGTAGATGCCGCGCCTGGGCTGGAACCCTTGCACTGCGAGCGCTTCGAGCGCCTCGAACAGCCCGACCAGCGAGCCCTTGTCGTCGACGGTGCCGCGGCCCCATACCGCCTTTTTGGCGATTTTTCCGGCAAAGGGCGGGTATTTCCAGTCCTTCTCGGTCCCCTCGGTGACCGGCACGACGTCCTGATGCGCCATGACGATGATCGGCGCGAGTGCGGCGTCGCTGCCCGGCCAATGATAGATGAGCGTCCGGTTCGGCAGGATGGTGCGCGCCATCGCGCGGTGCGTCGCCGGATAGGTCGCCGCGAGCCAGCTGTGCAGCCGGTCCCATTCGGCGATATCGTTGTCGGCTGGGTCCTGATGCGAGATCGTCCTGATCTGCGCCGCCGCGCTCAGATGCGCGACCGCGGCGTCCAGATCATAGGCCGGCGTGGCGGCAAGCCGGACGTCGCTGCCGTCGGCGATGTCCCGGGGCGCGAAGGTTGCGGTCCGCACCGCCGCCGTCGCCGCCACGATCGCTACAATTGCCAGACCCCCGATCAGGATCGTCCGCCGCTTCCCCATGTCCCTCTCCTTCTCCCGGCACAATGGACCGTCATCGGTTTCGATTTGCAAGGGAAATGCGGTTCCTGCGAAACCGTCCGGGCGTTAAGAACGGGTTCATGACCGCGGGCGGAGATTGGAGCGGATCCATCTTGTGGAGGCCGCCATGCGCTTGATCATCGTCGCCGCACTTTTCCTTGCTCCCCTTGGCGCACAGGCCCAGTTCATGCCGCGCGCGCCCACAGGCAGCGATCGCATGCCCGGGATAACCGACATGGGCACGCGCCCGGCGGGATCGACGTTCGGCCACGATCTGCGGGAAACCCGCGAGCGGATCAGCCGTGGCCGCGACGATGGCGCGCTCTCGAAGCGCGAGGCGCGGGGTCTGCGCCGTGAGGCGAGCCAGATATCCTCGCTCGCCGAACGTTACGGGCGCGACGGCCTGTCCGATTCCGAACGGCGCGAACTGGAAATGCGCGCGCAGGTCCTACGGGACCTCACCGCGGCACAGCGCCTCCGCGGAAACAGCCGGAAGGCGCCATAGGGCGGCCAAACCTTCGACCGCGATCGGGAAAAATGGTGGGCCCGGCAGGACTCGAACCCGCAACCTAGCCGTTATGAGCGGCCAGCTCTAACCATTGAGCTACAGGCCCCCTTTCCACCTCGCGGGGGATGTGCGGGCGATAGCGGAGGGCGCGGCGGATTGGCAAGCGCCAACGATCAGGGGGTTGGCGTTCCAGCGGCCTTGCGGTCGGCCATCGCCAATATCTCCGCCGCCGTTGTCGCCTCGACGCCGCGCCGGGCGAGATGACCCAGCACAATATCCCACCAGCGATAGAAAAGGCCGAGGTCGGCATCGCTGCGCACATAGGGTGTGTTCCCAGGCTGCAGCGATGGCGAATGAAAGGAGAAATTCAGCACGGGCAGGCCCAGCCCGATCGCGATGTCGATCGCCTTGCAGGCCCGGTCGGCGGGGATACCTTCGGGCGTCAGCGCGATGCGTTCGACGAGGCCAAGCCGCGCCAGCGCCGCCCCGGCGTGCGTGCCGCGCCGTGCGACGCGGTGATAGAGGCTGCGCCCCGCCCCGCCGAACAGGCCGCCGAAGACCGTCGTCACCGGCATTTCGAGCACCGCGCCTTGCGCAGTGCGAACCCACCACGGGTGAAGCGGCGCCCTGCGGTAGTCGGGGCCATGGCCTTCGCGATAGTCGAACCCCGACCGGACCGACGTGTCGCAGCGGAACCCGAGCGCGGCGAGCATCGCCGCGGTGTCGGGGCCGAGACCATAGCGGCCCGCGCGGTAGACGGTGGGCGCGGCGCCGAAACGGTCGCGAATCGCGTCGCGCAGCGCCGTCATCTTCGCGCGCTGCAAATCGATCGGCAGATTGCCCGTGTAGCTGTTGTGCGCGTTCACATCCTCGTCGTGCGGCGGCGTGACCCACGGATGCAACTGCGCGCCGATTTCGCAGCGTCCGGCGCCGTGCGCTGCACCGAGGATATCGGCGGCGCCGTCGTCGGCGATGATCGGCCAGTCGACCAGATAAATGGGCTTCACATCCCCGCGTTCGAAATAGCGCTGGCAATCGGCAAGCGCCGGCACCGAAGCGAGCCGGTATCCGGTGCGCGCAAAGGGCGCCTCCCAGTCGAAATCCTCTTCGGTATCGATCGTGACCCAGAAGCGCGGGCGCGCGCCCGCGTCGAGTTCGATCAGGTCCGCGGCGGCCGGATATGCGAAGAAATTGCCCGCAGGCTGCACCATGTCCCCTTTGCCCCGCCCCCGGGACTATTCGCCTTGCTGGACTTCCAGCTCGACCTCGGCTTTCGAGTTGGCGGAGGGCAGGTGCAAGGTCAAGGCGTTATGCCCGATATCGAGCCGTCCGCCGCTGCCGCGCGCGAGGCTGTCGACGAGGCGGAGCGAAAAGCCGAGGCTGAGCACCGCGGCGCCGGGCGCTTCGCCTTCGGGGCTGAAGCCCGGATCGAGCAGGTCGGCGGCGGTCGCGAAGCGGATCGTCGCCGGACGGACGATGCGCAGCTGGAGCATGTCGTCGTGGCGCGATTCGGTGACCAGCTGCCCCACCAGAATCGCCCCCGGCTCGGATACATCGATCAGCGCCGTCAGCAGGCGGCCGATCATGCGTCGGATATTGGCGTCGCTCGCCAACCCCAGGAATGGCCCGCCGACGCGCGAAATGCTGAGGTCGACGCGCTGGTCGGCGAGGAGCGTCGCGAGGTCGCTTTCGACCTGCATCACGATCGCGCCGATATCGACGACCTCTTCGTGCGGCAGCTCGGTGACACCGGCGCTGCTCCGCGCCGCGGTTTCGAGGTCGTGGATGATCGATTGCACCGACGCCGCATCGGCGACGATCGTTTCGGCCATCGCGCGATAGCCGTGGCTCACGGGCCCGAACATCTGCCCCGAAATAATCTGGGCGAACCCCGAAATGGCGTTGAGCGGGCTGCGAAGCTCGTGGATCAGCTGGCGGATCGAGTCGCCCGAATCCTCGGACGCCGTCCGCCCATAGGGGGTTTCATTGCGTTGCGGACGCCGCGCGCTCGCGCGATAGCCGCGAAACTGCCCCGTCGCCGGATCGAACCAGGGAAGCGCCGAAAACCGCCATTCGCCGGCCTCGGCGGGCGTGCCCTCGAGCAACATGCGCGCGTTGATGATTTCGGCGCGCTGGCGGAAGGCGCCCGCGGCGACGCCATCGGTGCCCGGCTCGCCGCCGAACGCCGCTTCGGCGATTGACAGGCCGATCACCGCGCCGCGCGTGACGCCGTCGACCCAGTGGATCACGCCGTCGGGGCCGGTTTCGAACAGGAACGCCGCGCGCGGCGCGCGCGGGGCCTCGGGCTGGCTGCGGGTCGACTGATATTTGTCGATCCGGCGCACGAGTTCGCTGATCTGGCTCGGGCCGCTCTCGGGCCCGGCTTCGGGCGCGACGGCCATTTCCGGGGCCGGCGCGGGCTCGTCTTCGGCCAGCGCATCGGGTTGCGGCAATGCGACCGACGCGCTGCCGAGGCTCGCGAGCGCGCGAGTGACGCCGCGCGGCAGGTCGCGGCGGCCGGCGAGAACCGATCGCGCCATCGCGCTCGTCGCGGGCAACAGCGCGAGCCAGTCGGCTTCGGCAAGCCGCACCTCGCGGAGCATGATGGCCGATACCGTCGGAACGTCGTTCGCATAGAGCGCGACGAGCGGAGCGAAGCGGCCATGGCGGGCGATTGCGCGCGCGCAATCGCGGCGAACGGATTCGGGGACGCGTGGCCGCAATACGGCGAGTGCATGCAGGCTGCGGCGAATATCGTCATCACCCAGTTGATTGCCGCGCTGAGCCAGAATATCGGAGAGCTGGCGCCACGCGATGATACTCGCACGGCGATCCGCCGGCGCCTGACGCAAGATGGTCGCAATCATCGAGTCAGCCATCACGCAAAGTCAGCCCCGCACCCTCGGTCGTTGGTTAGCATATGCTTACCGGCTAGCGTGAATCATCCGGTCATGAAAGTGCCTTCACTGTTCGCGTCACATTGTGGGACAATTGCATTCGCCTGAAATAATATTATGGTCGCCGCAGTTTTGGAAAGCGGATGTTTCAACGATGGCTAGTCAGAAATTCGATCAGATTGATTTGCAGATACTGGGCGAGCTGCAAAAAAACGGGCGGATGACGAATGTCGAACTGGCACAGATGGTGGGGCTGACCGCCCCGCCATGCCTCCGCCGCGTGCGTGCGCTGGAGGAGTCGGGGGTCATCCGCTCCTATCATGCGGACCTCGACGCGGCGAAGCTCGGGTACGGCATCACCGTCTTTGCGATGGTCAGCCTGCGCAGCCAGGCCGAATCGGACCTGAAGGCGTTCGAGGACTATGTCGGCGGGCTCGCCGAGGTGCGCGAATGCTATATGCTGAATGGCGAGATCGATTTCCTGCTGAAGGTCGTCGCGCGCGACCTCCAGAGCTTCCAGTCGTTCCTGACCGCGCATCTGACGTCGGCGCCGAACGTCACGAGTGTGAAGACGTCGCTGACGATTCGCACCGCCAAGCAGCTTGCGGGGATCCCGGTCGAACCCTGATGGCCCGAACTTGAGTTTATCGAATAAAAAGGGCGCCGCTCCGATCCGGAGCGGCGCCCATTCCTTTTTGCGTGAACCGGGCGCCTAGCTGCCGGTAGCCGGGGCGGCGGCGGGCGCCGCAGCCGGTGCTGCGCCGGCCTTGGCGCGGATTGACCAGAGCTGCGCGAGCCGCTGGCGATTGCCCTGCACCTTGGCGAAACTCGCGGTCGCGGCGTCACCCTGCCCCGCCAGCGCCTGTGCGACGCCCAAGCGGAACTGCGCGAGATTGTCGGTCGGCGCGGCCTTCAGCGCGGCTTCGTACAGCGGGATCGCCTTGGCGGCTTCGCCGTTGCCGACGAGCGCGTCGCCGACCGAGCGCGCGACTTTCGGATTGGCGAGCGTCGCGGGCTTCGCCGCATCGGCAGCCACCGCGGCGGCATCGCTCGTGGCGCGCGGTCCCTGCGAGGCGAGGATCGAACCGAAATGGCTATCGGTCTTCGGAATCGCGCCGCTGTTCTGGCCCTGTTTCACGACGGCGATGACCTCGCCCGGGAAACCGGCTTCGGTCGCGAGCGCGGCATATTCCAGATATTCGGGACGCTGGGTCATCGAATTGGTCGCGCGCATCAGCCGCAGGATGTCGAGGTTGAGTTCCTTGTCGCCGCCCGACTGCTGCAACAGGATGTACAGCGTGTTGCGCCACGTCGCCGCCGTCGGATAATCCTGAACGCGCATCGTCAGCACGTCGAGCATCTCGTTCGTGCGGTTTGCCTTCTGGAATGCCTGCGCCGGGCGGACGTACAATTCTTCCGAGGGCTTGGTGCCCGCGACGCGCGCGGCATCGATCCCGGCCTTGGCGATTTCCCAGCCCTTGTCGATCTGTCCGCCGTTCAGATAGGCGTCCATCAGCATCGGCGCGAGCGCGGCTTCGGTCGAGCCGGCGGCCTTCGCGGCCTCGAGCCGCTGGATCGCCTTGGCATAATTCTTTGCGCCATAGGCGAAATTGCCCGAGTAGAAATTATACACGGCGACATTCTCGGGTGGCGTGATGCCCGAGTCGAGCATCGCGTCGAGCCCCTGCGCCTGCAACGCCTGATCCTTGCCGAGGATACCTGCCTGCAACTGATAAAAGGCGACCAGATATTTGTCATCGGGGGTCGTCGCGCTCGACTGCCCTTCTGCGATGGCGGCCTGCAACGCCGCAGCGTCCTTCGCGCCGGTCGCATCGGTCATCTTCTTGAGCGCGGGGGCGAAACCCTTACTGGCAGACAGGCCCTTGCCCTTTGCCGCCTCTTCCTTTTTCGGCTTTTCCTTTTTCTGGGCGGCAGCGGGCGTCGCGGTCGTCATCAGCGCGCAGCCCAGCACGGCGGCGATCGCCGTTGCGGGCATCGAGCGGAAACGGTTGAACATCGAAATCTCTCCTTTGAACTCGGCCGCCTTCGAGCGCGCATGCAAGTCTGGCGCACGCAGGTTCGGCCGCGCTTCGGTAACGCGGCTAAACCGGTCGCGTTGCCAAGGCAAGACAGCCGGTATCGATATTTCTTTGATAGCCAGCGGCTGAACCGGAATTGAACCCGGTCTGCCGGTCGATCGCCCCGGTCAGGCGAGCGCGTCGATCGCCTTGTTGATCTCGCGCAGCACCGCCGGGTCGCCCGGTGCCCCCGCCATCGCTTCTTCGGCAAGTTCGATCAGCGGGATGATCCCGAAAGTCGCGGCAAGCCCCTTCAAACGGAGCGCCGCGACCTCCCAGTTGGCATCGCAGCGGGCGCGGCGCATCAGGTCGGCGAGGTCGCGCGCGCTGCCGGTGAAGGCCGAACGGAGGTCCATCGCCATCGCCGGATCGTCACCGAACGCTGCGTTGAGATACCGGTCGAGAGGGCCGCTGTCGAAGGACATTCCACAGGATTGACATCTCGTGGTTAAGTTTCCGTTTCATGGCGGCCATTTGATGCTAAGATGGCGGGATGACGGGGGAAAAGAAAATCGTCGGATTGTGGCGGGATTCCGCGGCAAACCAGGAAGCGGACAGCGCGGCGCCGGCAGAGGCGACCGCACCCGAAACCGTGGCCGCGCCCGAAACGGCGGCGCCCGCCGAACGCGATTGGCTCGACATGTCCCCGCTCGACGACGCCGAAGCCGTCGATGAGGTGCCGCTGGCGCCCTCGGCATGGCGCGAGCGCGGGGCCCCCGCCCTCCTCATCCTCCTCGCGATCGGCTGGACGATTTTTGCGCTGGCCGTCGCGACCGATGGCCTTGCGCGCGGTCCCGCGCTCGCGGACTGGCCGACGCTGATCGCGACCATCGCGATGCCGCTGACGCTGCTCGCGGTGCTGTGGATGGTGCTCATGCGCTCGGCGCGGTCCGAGCAGGCGCGCTTCACGCGCATCACGGCAGCGCTCCGCGAGGAGAATCTGGCGCTCAACCAGTCGATGCATTCGCTCGGCCTGCATCTGGCCGATGCGCAAAGACAGCTCGGCGAACAGGCAAAGATCGTGCAGCAGCTCGGCCTCGATACCGTGATGCGGCTGGGTGAAAGCAGCGACAAGCTTGCCAGCAACGCGTCGGTGATCGCCAATGCGCACGACCAGCTCGCGCGGTCGGGCGATGTCGCGATGCAGCGGATGGACGGGTTGCTCGCCGGCCTGCCGCGGATCGACGATGTTGCGCAGCGGCTGGCGGTCAATTTCCGCGAGGCGGGCCTCGTCGCGCACCAGCAGGGCGCCAACCTCGAAGCGAAACTCGCCGCGCTCGGCGAGGAGGCGTCGAAGGCGGCGCAAACCGGCCAGGCGTCGACCGCAACGATACTTGAGGCGATCGTGGCGCTGCAGGAACAGACGAAGGAAACCGAATCCGACCTGCTCGCGGCGTCGGCGCAGGTCGCCGATGCACAGGGCGCGGCGCTGGCCCGGATGACCGGCGTTGCCGCCTCGGCCCGCGACGACATGGCATCGACCGTCGCCGCGATGACGGGTCAGATCGAGGCGAGCTGGCAGCAGTTCCGCGAAGGCGTCGACACCGCCGCCGCCAATATGGACGGCAGGCTCGCCGCCGCGCGCGAAGCGGGCGATGCGATGGGCGCGCAGCTTGTCGCGCACGCCGACGCCAGCGACGCGCTGGCGTCGCGCATCACCGCGCACGTCGCCGAGGTCGGCGAACAACTCGATATCCTCGACGTCAGCGTCAGCGCGAGCACCGGGGTCATCGGCCGCGCGATCGACGACACCAAGGCACAGCTCGGCGTCTTCATGCAGGAAGTACAGAGCGGCAACGCATCGGCACACCAGCTCATCACCCACGCCGAATCGCTGCTGCTCGCGCTCGACGCGGTGACGCGCGAACTCGACGAAACCGTGCCGCACGCGCTCGACCGGATCACCTCGCACGGCAAGACAACGCAGACCGCGCTGTCGCAGCTCCGCCCGATGCTCGAAGCGTCGGAACTCGTCGCGCAGTCGACGGCGTCGCACATCAACGCCGTCCAGGCGACGCTCAAGGCGAACGAGGAACAGATGGCGGGCCATGCGACCAGCCAGCAGGAACTGGTCGATCGCATCAACACGTCGCTCGCCGACGCCGAAGCCGCGCTCGCCAAGCTGCGCGACGGCGCCGACGAGTTCGCCGAACAGGGCGGCGCGCGCATGATCGCGACGTTGAGCGAGGTTCGCGCGACCGCCGATTCGGCGGCCGACGAGGCGCGACTGACGCTCGAGAAGCTTGTCTCGGGCGCCCGCGACGCGATGCAGGCGACCGCGACCGACGCGATCGACGCCGCGTTCAAGAACGAGATCATGGCGCAACTGAGCGCGATCGAGGACGCCTCGGCGCGCGCCGTCGCGGCCGCCAATGGCGCCGCCGACCGCTTGATGCGCCAGCTCATCACGATCATGGACACCAGCGCGAGCGTCGAACAGCGCGTGAGCGAAGCCGAACAGGCGATCGCCGCGTCGGACCGCGATTCGCTCGCAAAACAGGTCGGCTTGCTGACCGAGTCGCTGAAATCGACCGCGATCGACGTCACCAAGATCCTGTCGAGCGAAGTCAGCGATACCGCATGGGACGCCTATCTGAAGGGCGACCGCGGCGTGTTCGCGCGGCGTGCGGTCAAGCTGATCGACAATAGCGAGGCCAAGGAAATCCTGCGCCTCTATCAGGCCGACGATGGCTTCCACGCCTCGGTGAACCAGTTCATCCACGATTTCGAAGCGATGCTGCGCCTGCTGATCGGCGCGCGCGACGGGTCGGCGATCAGCGTGACCCTGCTCTCGTCGGATATCGGCAAGCTGTATGTCGCGCTGGCGCAGGCGATCGATCGGCTACGGAACTGACCGCACCCGAACCGGAATTTGCCCGAAATGGCGGATTTCGAACGGTTGCGGACATTCAAACCGGGTCGTATCTTGATAGTATGAACGCGTCGGTGGCTATTCCGGATTGCTCGAAATTATCGGCCGCGGTCGAAAAGCTGTATGACGTTTTCTCGGCTCCGCCTCCCCCGGTCATTGAAGGTTGCCCCTGCTGCATCGATACCCGGGGAGTGGACGTTTTGCTGAGCTCGTCGTTGAGAGAATTGAGCGGGGACGCGCTCTGGCGATACATTTCCGGTGCTTATCTCACGGTGGGAGGTGACCGCGATTTTCGTTATCTGTTGCCCCGCATTTTTGAACTTTCCGCATTTTCTCCTTTCGAGATTCCAGACACGGAGATTGTGCTCGGGAAACTCGAGCGTGCCCGCTGGACCACATGGGAAACGATCGAAAAAGAAGCCGTCTGCCTGTTTGTTGATGCGTGGTTTGATTACGCGATCGCGCAGGATTTGAGGGATGCTGCGGAGGGTTGGATCGGCAACCAGGCGGAAAGCGTATTATGCGGTGCTGCATACGCCAAGATGCCTTTGTCTGACTGGCTGATGCGGCTTCTTGAACCTCGCAGCGCTCCGCTATTAGCCGACCTGATCGAGCGGTACCCCCACCAAATGTCAGCATTCTGGGAGGACGTTCCGGGCGGATTTGAACAACTATCCACCGTTCTGGCGCAAGGATCAGCTTAGCGGCCGCTCCCCACCCCAAAGCCGAAGCAAGGGTTGGATCGAAAGTGGCGATGCGGTCGATCGAAAACGACCGGGACCCCTAAGCCCGCCCGGTGAGCACGTCGGGGTCGGCCCAGCCGTTCACATAGGCGACGTAATAGAGGATGAAGGTGACCGTCGCCGCGATCGTCATCTGCAGCAGGATGCGTCCGGGGCGAAAGGTTGCGGGCGCGCCGGGCTCTTGTCCGCGCACCAGCGGCGTCGCGTCGTCGCTCGCGCGCCGGCCATGGAAGGGCAGCACGAAAAAGGCGCTGAACGCCCAGAACAGCAGGTAGATGGCGAGCGCCGAGGTCCATTTCATCGCAGTCGTTCCCGGATCAGATTTCGACGAGCATCACGTCGACGACGGGCTTCTTCCCCGTCCAGTCGGTCGCGACGCGGCGCACGCCGAGGCGGATCGCCTCGCGCAGCTTTTCCTCGTCGCGCGCGGGTCCGGTGGCGGCCTGCTCGGCGGCCTCGCGCATCTCGTCGATGAAGGCTTCGCGCTCATCCTCGACCGGGACACCGCGATAGCTGACCGCGCTTTCGACGAAGCGCTTGCCGGAAAAGATCACCGCAACGGTGATGTGGCCGTTCAGCGACAGCTTGCGCCGTTCGTTGATCGTCTCGCCGTCGGCGGGCAGGATCACATCACCGTCGAGGATCAGCCGCCCCGCATGAACGCGCTCGACGATCTTCGCCGCGCCCGGCGCCAGCTTCACCAGGTCACCGTTTTCCTGCACCAGCGCATCGGGAACGCCGCGTTCGAGCGCGAAGCGCGCCTGTTCGTGCATGTGGCGGATTTCGCCGTGCACCGGCACGACGAGCTTCGGCCGCAGCCAGCCGTAGAGCGCCGCCAGTTCGGGCTGCCCCGGATGACCGCTGACGTGGATATGCGCCTGTTTTTCGGTGACCGTCAGCACGTCCTTCGCGGCGAGCTGGTTCATGATCCGCCCGATCGCAACCTCGTTGCCGGGGATCTGCTTCGACGAGAAGACGACGGTGTCGCCCGCCTCGAGCTTGATCTGGTGGATGTCGGCCGCCATGCGCGCGAGCGCCGCGCGGGGTTCGCCCTGTCCGCCCGTCGCGATCACCATCACCTTGTCGCGCGGCAGGCGCATCGCCTCGTCGAAATCGACCGTCGGCGGGAAGTCCTCGAGATAGCCGACCGAGCGCGCGACGCCGAGGATACGGTCGAGCGAGCGCCCCGCGACGCACAGGCTGCGCCCGGTGGCCGTGGCGACAGCGCCCAGCGTGGCAAGGCGCGCGGCGTTCGATGCGAAGGTGGTGACGACCACCCTGCCCTTCGCCGCACCGACCGCCTGCTCCAGCCCCTCGCGCAGTGCGCCTTCGCTGCCCGAGGCTTCGGGGTTGAAGGCGTTGGTCGAATCGCAGACGAGGACGTCGACACCCTCGTCGCCGACCGCGGTCAGCGCCGCGGCCGTCGCGGGCACGCCGAGGATCGGTTCCTCGTCGAGCTTCCAGTCGCCGGTGTGGAACACGCGCCCGTAAGGCGTATCGATGACCACCGCGCTCATTTCGAGGATCGAGTGCGCGAGCGGGATCAGCCGGATACCGAAGGGCCCGAGCCGGAAATTATCGTCGATACCGACGGTCCGGAGATCGACCTCCTTCTCCAGCCCCTCTTCGGCAAGCTTGTGCGCGATCAGCCCCGCAGTGAAGCGGTTGGCATAGAGCGGTACGCCCAGCTCGGCGGCGAGATAGGGGGTCGCACCGATATGGTCCTCGTGCCCGTGCGTCAGCACGATGCCGAGCAGGTCCTTCTTGCGGTCCTCGATAAACTCGAGGTCGGGCATCACGATATCGATGCCGGGATAATCGTGGCTGCCGAAGGTCACGCCGAGGTCGAGCATGATCCATTTGCCGTCGCATCCATAGAGATTGGCGTTCATGCCGATCTCGCCCGATCCGCCCAATGCGAGGAAAAGCAGCTCCTTGCCCGGAGTCGTCATATTGTTGGCTTCCGTTGATGATAAAGGTGCATCAGCCCGTTCAGCGTCAGGTCGGGCTCGATACGATCGAACAGGTGTCCCTGTTCCTGGAAAAGTGTCGCGAGGCCGCCGGTCGCGATGACGGTGAGCGGCTTGCCGATCTCGGCCTTCATGCGCGCGATCAGCCCCTCCATCATCGAGACATAGCCCCAATAGACGCCGATCAGCATCTGGCTCTCGGTCGTGCGGCCGATCACGCTGGCCGTCGCGGGTGCCTCGATCGCGATGCGCGGCAGCTTGGCCGCGGCGGCGACGAGTGCTTCGAGCGACAGATTGACCCCCGGCGCGATGATCCCGCCCATATAGGCGCCGTCGGGCCCGATATGGTCGAGCGTCGTGGCGGTGCCGAAGCTGATGACGAGCTTGTCCTTGCCGGGTTCGACCGCCTGCGCCGAGATCGCGTTGCAAGCGCGGTCAGCGCCGACCGATTGCGGCTCGTCGACCTTGAGCGCGATGCCCCACGCCACCGGCGCGCGTCCCGCGACCAGCGCATCGACGCCGAAATATTTATGCGCGAGCAATTGGATATTGTGGAGCGCGCGCGGGACGACGGTCGAAATGATGACGGCGTCAACATGGGCGCGATCATGCCCCTCGATCCGCATCAACTGGTCGAGCCACACCATATATTCGTCGGCGGTGCGCCGGTCGTCGGTCGCAATGCGCCAGCGCGCGAGCAGTTCGGTACCGCGGAACAGCGCGAATTTGGCGTTGGTGTTGCCGACATCGATCGCGAGCAGCACGGTCAATTCCCCTCCTTTACGGGTCGTTGCAGTTCGACATCGCCCGCGTGGATCAGCATGACCTCTCCGCCCTCACGGCGCAAGCGCAGCGCCCCGTCGGGGGCGAGGCCGTCGAACGTCCCGTCGATCCCCTGTTCGGACACGCGCAGCGGGGTCCCGATCGGGTGCGCCTGCTCCGTCCAGGCGGCGGTGATCCGGTCAATCCCCTCATGCCGCCAGGTCCACAGCGCATCGGTCAGCGCGACCGCGAGCACTTCGGCAAAGCGGTCGCGGTCGATCGTCACGCCCCTGTCGGCGAAGCAGACGGTCGGGCGGTCGGGCAATTCGGGAGCCGAGACCAGATTGACCCCCATGCCGATGACGATGCTGTCGCCCGCGCGTTCGAGCAGGATGCCGGTGCATTTCACGCCGTCGATCAGCAGGTCGTTCGGCCATTTCAGCCTTGCATCGACATCCGGCGTGAGGGTCGCGACCGCCTTTGCCAGCGCGACGCCGGCAACGAGCGAGAGGCCCGCCGGCGACGGATCGCCCGCGGTCAGGTGCACCACCGTCGATCCCATGAAATTGCCGAGCCCGTCACCCCATGCGCGGCCGAGGCGCCCGCGCCCGGCGGTTTGCCGGTCGGCGACGAGCCAATGCCCCTCGCCGACATGCTCGCCGCCTGCCAGCCGCGCCAGCAGGTCGGCGTTGGTCGAACCTGTCTGCGCGATCCGCTCTATCGGCGGGATCAGAACAGCACCGCCGCCGCGCTGGCCGAAACGACCGCCAGCACGGGGATGAAGAGGTAGCCGATGACCGAGAGCCACAGCGCGCTCGCGGTGATCACCGCATCCTCGACAATCACGCCGCCGCCCGCCGGAATATCGGTGTCCGACTTGTCGTCGAAATACATCATCTTGATGATCGCGATGTAGTAGAATGCGCCGATCACCGACGCGACGATGCCCGCGACCGCCAGCGGCACGAGGTTCGCGTTCACCGCGGCCTCGAACACCAGATACTTCGGCCAGAAACCGAAGAGCGGCGGGATGCCGGCAAGGCTGAACATGAACACCGCCATTGCTGCGGCCAGCCCGGGGCGGCGCTGCGACAGGCCGGCCAGCGCCGGGATGCTCTCGATCTGGTTACCGTCAGCGTCGCGCAGTTGCAGCACGACGAGGAAGGCGCCGAGCGTGGTCACGACATAGACGAGCAGATAGGTCAGCACGCCCTCGATCCCCTGCTGCGTCCCCGCAGCGAGGCCGATGAGCATGAAGCCGACATTGTTGATCGACGAATAGGCCAGCAGGCGCTTGATATTCTTCTGCCCGATCGCGCCGACCGCACCGAGGATGATCGATGCGAGCGCGAGGAAGATGATGATCTGCTGCCACGCGCCGACCGCTGGCCCCATCGCATCGACCACAACGCGCGTCATCAGCGCCATCGCCGCGACCTTGGGCGCGCTGGCGAAGAAGGTCGTCACCGGGGTCGGCGCGCCTTCATAGACGTCGGGGGTCCACATGTGGAACGGCACGGCGCTGATCTTGAAGCCGAGCCCCGCGAGCACGAACACGATACCGAAGATCAGCCCGATGTTGAGTTCGCCGCCAAGCACTTTCGCGATGCCGGCGAAATCGGTCGTCCCGGTGAAGCCGTAGAGCAGCGAAATGCCATAGAGCAGCATGCCCGAGGCAAGCGCGCCGAGGACGAAATATTTGAGACCGGCTTCGCTCGACCGCTCGTCGGTGCGCATGAAGCTCGCGAGCACATAGGCGGCGAGGCTGTTGAGTTCGAGCCCGACATAGAGCGTCATCAGGTCGCGCGACGAGGCCATGATTCCCATGCCGAGCGCGGCGAAGAGGATCAGCGTCGGATATTCGGCGCGCATCGCACCGCTGAAGAAGCGCGGCGCGATGAGGATGCTGACGAAGCTCGCGGCGTAGATCAGCAGCTTGGCAAAGCCGCCGAAGCCATCGACCGAGAGCGTGCCCGAAAAGACGGTTGTTTCGACGCCGAACAGCGCGACGACGGCGGCCGCGGCCGCGGCGAGCGTCAGCAGCGCGCTGAGCTGGTACAGGCCGACCTGCCGGTCACCGAGGAAGGTGCCTAGCATCAGCGTGATCAGCCCGCCGATCGTCAGGATCAGTTCGGGCCAGATGAGCATCAGGTCGGCGGTCATTGGGCGCCTCCTGCATGGGCGGCGCCGTGGGCGGTGTCGCCATGCGCCTTGGCGGGCTTTGGCTTGCCGGCGGCGAGATGCGCGTCGCCCGCGGGCTTCGCCGGGGCGAGCCGCGCAACGACGGTGGTCACGTCGCCGCGCATCGGCGCGAGGAAGCTTTCGGGATAGACACCCATCCACAGCGCCACGGCGGCCAGCGGCGCCATGATCGTCCATTCGCGTGCGGTCAGGTCGGGCATCGCCTTCACATCGTCCTTGGTCAGTTCGCCGAACACGACACGGCGGTAGAGATAAAGCATGTACGCGGCACCAAGGATGATCCCGGTGGTGCAGACAAACGCGACCCAGCTCGACGCTTCATAGATGCCCGCGAGGCTCAGGAATTCGCCGACAAAGCCGCTGGTGCCCGGAAGGCCGATCGATGCCATCGTGAACAGCATGAAGAAGAGCGCGTAGGCTGGCATGTTCACCGCAAGCCCGCCGTAACGGTCGATCTCGCGCGTGTGGAGCCGGTCGTAGATCACGCCGACGCAGAAGAAGAGCGCGGCCGAGACGACCCCATGGCTGAGCATGATGATCAGCGCGCCTTCGATGCCCTGCTGGTTGAACGCGAAGAGGCCCGCGGTGACAATCGCCATGTGCGCGACCGACGAGTAGGCGATCAGCTTCTTCATGTCGCTCTGCGCCAGCGCGACGAGGCTGGTGTAGACGACTGCGATCATCGACAGGCCGAACACGATCCACATCAGCTGCGCCGAGGCGTCGGGGAACATCGGCATCATGAAGCGGATGAAACCGTACGCGCCGAGCTTCAGCAGCACGCCCGCGAGGATCATCGAGCCCGCGGTCGGCGCCTGCACATGCGCGTCGGGAAGCCAGGTGTGGACGGGCCACATCGGCATCTTGACCGCAAGGCTGGCGAAGAAGGCGAGCCACAGCCACGTCTGCATCTGAACCGGGAAATCATAGTTCAGCAGCGTCGGGATGTCGGTCGTCCCTGCTTCGGCGATCATCGCGATCATCGCGATCAGCATCAGCACCGACCCGAGCAGCGTGTAGAGGAAGAATTTGAACGCCGCATATTTGCGGTTCGCGCCGCCCCAGATGCCGATGATGAAATACATCGGGATCAGACCGGCTTCGAAGAAAATGTAAAAGAGCAGCAGGTCCTGCGCCATGAAGACGCCGATCATCACGACTTCCATGATCAGGAACATCGACATGTAAAGCCCGACGCGTTGCTTGATCGCGTCCCAGCTCGCGAGGATGCAAAGCGGCATCAGGAAGACGCTGAGCATGATCAGCATCAGCGCCATGCCGTCGATGCCGAGCGCATATTGGAAGCGCCCGAACAGGTCGGCGCGCTCGGTGAACTGCCACTGGGCGCCGCCGATGTCGAAATTGGCCCACAGGATGCAGCCGAGGACAAAAGTCGCGAGCGTCGCGCCGAGCGCGACCCAGCGTGCCGTCTTGTCGCCGGTGAACAGGCAAAGGATGGCGGCGACCGCAGGGACCGCCAGCATCAGCGAAAGGATCGGGAAGCCGCTCACAGGAAATTCACCATGGCCCAGCTGGCGAGGCCGACAAGACCGAGCAGCATCACAAACGCATATCCATAAACATAACCCGATTGCAGCCGGACCGCGAGACGGGTCCCCCCAGCGACGAGCGCCGCGGCGCCATCGGGACCGAAGCGGTCGATGGTGCCTTCATCCCCGCGCTTCCAGAAGAAGCGGCCGATCGCGAAGGCGGGCTTCACGAAGAGGATGTTGTAGAGCTCGTCGAAATACCATTTGTTGTACAGGAACTGGTGGAGCAGCCTGAACTGCGCCACGAAGCGCGCCGGCAGGCTGGTGTTGCGGATATAGCTGTTCCACGCGAGGAACAGGCCGATCGCCATCACCGTGAACGGCGTCCATTTCACCCACAGCGGCACTTCGTGCGCGGCGTGCATCAGATGCTCGTCGAACGCGAGGCTACCCTTCCAGAACGCCATGCCCTCTTCGGGATAGATGAACTGGTGGTGGAACGCGATGCCCGCGAACACCGCGCCGATCGAGAGCACGACCAGCGGGATCAGCATCGAAAGCGGGCTTTCGTGCGGGTGATAGCCCGCGGTGCCGTCGCCGTGCGTTTCATGGTGAACCGCGTGTGCATGATCGTCGGCCGAATGTTCTTCGGAGGGATCTTCATGCTCGCCATGAACCGCGTGCTGGATATGCTCGCTCTGTTCCCAGCGCGCCTTGCCATAGAAGGTCAGGAAGACGAGGCGCCACGAATAGAAGCTGGTGAGGAAGGCCACGAAAATGCCGACCCAGAAGGCCACGACCCCGCCGCCGCCGCTCGCAAAAGCAGCCTCGAGGATGCCGTCCTTCGAATAGAAGCCGGCAAAGCCCACAACCCCCGCGATACCGACGCCGGTGATCGCCAGCGTGCCGAGCATCATCGCCCAATAGGTGATCGGGATCTGTTTCCGGAGCGCGCCATAATAGCGCATGTCCTGCTCATGGTGCATCGCATGGATGACCGAACCGGCCCCGAGGAACAGCAGCGCCTTGAAGAAAGCGTGCGTGAACAGGTGGAACATCGCGGCGCCATAGGCGCCCGCGCCCGCAGCGAAGAACATGTAGCCGAGCTGCGAACAGGTCGAATAGGCGATGACGCGCTTGATGTCCCACTGCGTCGTCGCGACGGTCGCGGCGAAGAAGCAGGTCGCGGCGCCGACGAACATCACGACGCCTTGCGCGACATCCGAGGTTTCGAACATCGGCGACAGGCGGCACACCATGAAGACGCCCGCGGTGACCATCGTCGCGGCGTGGATCAGCGCCGACACCGGGGTCGGGCCTTCCATTGCGTCGGGAAGCCAGGTGTGGAGGCCAAGCTGCGCCGACTTGCCCATCGCGCCGATGAACAGCAGCAGGCAGAGGATCGTCATCGTATCGAGACGCATGCCCATGAAGCTAATGGTGCTTCCCGCCATGCCCGGCGCTGCCGCCAGGATCTCGGGGATCGAGACGGTGCCGAAGACGAGGAAGGTGCCGAAGATACCGAGCATGAAGCCCAGGTCGCCGACGCGGTTGACGACGAACGCCTTGATCGCCGCGGCATTGGCGCTCGGCTTCTTGTACCAGAAACCGATGAGCAGGTACGACGCAAGGCCGACGCCTTCCCAGCCGAAGAACATTTGGACGAGGTTGTTCGCGGTCACGAGCATCAGCATCGCGAAGGTGAAGAGCGAGAGATAGGCGAAGAAGCGCGGCTGGTCCGGGTCTTCCTCCATATAGCCCCAGCTGTAGAGGTGGACGAGCGCCGACACCGTCGTGATCACGACGAGCATCACCGCGGTCAGCGCGTCGACGCGCAGTTCCCAGTTGAACTGGAGCGCACCCGACGAAACCCAGTGCAGCACGGGTACGACGCTCGCTTCGCCGCTGCCCGTCACGAAGGACAGGAAGATCGGCCAGCTCAGGGCGCAGCTGATGAACAGCGCGCCCGTGGTCAGGATTTTCGACGGCACATTGCCGATCACGCGCTGGCCGAGGCCTGCGACAAGCGCCGCCAGCAGCGGCAGGAAAACGATCGCCTGGATCATGCGAAAACTCCGTCGTCCCGGCGGACGCTGGGACCGCTCGCGGTTTTACGTTGCGTTGCCGGGAGGGCGATCCCAGCTTTCGCTGGGATGACGAGGATGGTGTTGATCACCGGTTTACCCCTTCATCCGGTTGGCATCGTCGACGGCAATCGTGCCGCGGCCGCGGAAGTAAATAACGAGAATGGCGAGACCGATCGCGGCTTCACCCGCCGCGACGGTCAGCACGAACATCGAGAAGACTTGCCCGACGAGGTCGCCGAGCGCCGCGCTGAACGCGACGAGGTTGATGTTCACCGCCAGCAGGATGAGCTCGATCGCCATCAGGATGACGATGATATTCTTGCGGTTGATGAAGATGCCGAGCACGCCGAGCGTGAAGAGCACCGCCGAAACGGCGAGATAATGGCCGACCGAAATCACAGTTCCATCCCCTGCCCGACGCCCGGATCGACAAGGCGCGTCGCATCCTGCGGACGGCGGCGATTTTGCGCCGAGATATTCTGGGTACGTACGCCGCCGCGCTTGCGGTGCGTCAGCACGATCGCGCCGATCATCGCGACGAGCAGGACGATACCCGCCGCCTCGAACAGGAAGATGTAGCGCGTATAGAGCAGTTCGCCGATCTGCTGGATATTGCTCTTGTCACTGACGACCGGTGCAGCGCGCGCCGCAAGGTCGACCCCGCCCGCGCTCCATGCGCCAACGGCGAACACCAGCTCAGCCGCCAGAATGATCGCGACGAGCGCGCCGAGCGGCAGATAGCGCACGAAACCGGCGCGCAACTCGGCAAAATCGATGTCGAGCATCATCACGACGAAGAGGAACAGCACCGCGACCGCGCCGACATAGACGATGACGAGCAGCATCGCGATGAATTCGGCGCCTGCGAGCAGCATCAGCCCCGCTGCGTTGAAGAAAGCGAGGATCAGCCACATGACGCTGTGGACCGGGTTGCGGGCGAAAATCACCATAGCGGCCGACGCAATGACGATCGTCGCGAACAGGTAAAAGGCGATAAGCTGGATCATGTGCGCGCGCCCTTACCGCCAGGGCGCGTCGGCGGCAAGATTCGCCGCGATCGCGCGTTCCCATTTGTCGCCATTGGCGAGCAGCTTGGCCTTGTCATAAAGCAGTTCTTCGCGCGTTTCGGTCGCGAATTCGAAGTTCGGCCCCTCGACCACGGCGTCGACCGGGCACGCTTCCTGGCAAAATCCGCAATAGATGCACTTGGTCATGTCGATGTCGTAGCGCGTCGTGCGGCGCGAACCGTCTTCGCGCGGCTCGGCCTCGATCGTGATCGCCTGCGCCGGGCACACCGCCTCGCACAGCTTGCACGCGATGCAGCGTTCCTCGCCGTTCGGATAGCGGCGCAGCGCGTGCTCGCCGCGGAAACGCGGCGACAGCGGGTTCTTCTCGAACGGATAGTTGATCGTCGCCTTGGGCTTGAAGAAATACTTCAGCGTCAACCAATGCGCTTTGACGAACTCCCACAGCGTGAAGCTTTTGACGAGATGGGCGACGTTCATTGTCCGCCTCCCTTCGTGTTTGACACTTTTGTAGTGCACACACCCACGCTCTCGAATTGCCAAAGAGGTGCGCCACCAAAAGACTGCCGAGTAGACGACAAAATTTTCATATAGCCCCGCTGATCTGGCTCGATATAATCCATTTCGACCTGATAAACCGCCGTTGGATTTTTGATTTCAAACTTATACTTCCCAGCTTGATCGGAAGACCAACCCATCAATGCCGTACCACTACCCACGAACTGCAAGGGTTTTGAAATTGTTATGGCAACCGGGCGCGTAGGCGCTCCCTGACCGCGGGAAAAAGCGTTCGGTTTGTCGAAGCGACCTTCGACAACAAACTCACGCCCCTCAGAAGAACGCATCTTACAGTTCCAATCCAACGGCTTCATCCAATTCAGCTGCTGGGGATCCCAAGCAGGCCTCACACTTGGCTGTTCATTGCTGGGCTGAATTAGCACCTCAAACGCGAGAAGCATGATAACGGACGCAGACATCACCCGTACCTCGTTAGCATCAGCCAGCCCGAGATCAGGAAGATCCAGAGAAGCGAGATCGGCAGGAAGACTTTCCAACCCAGCCGCATCAACTGGTCATAGCGGTAGCGCGGCACGGTCGCCTTGACCCAGCTGAAGACGAAGAAGAAGAACAGGATCTTCGCGAACAGCCAGATGATGCCGGGGACGGCATAGAGCGGCGCCCAGTCGATCGGGGGCAGCCAGCCGCCCCAGAAGAGCACCGCGTTGAGCGTGCACATGAGCAGGACGTTGGCATATTCGCCGAGCCAGAAGAGCGCAAAGCTCATCGACGAATATTCGGTCTGGTAACCCGCGACGAGTTCCGATTCCGCTTCGGTCAAATCGAACGGCGCGCGCGCGGTTTCGGCAAGCGACGAGATCAGAAACATCACCGCGAGCGGGAAGAGCAGCAGGTTGAAGCCGAAGGCGTTGACGAAACCGAGGCCGTGCCCCTGCTGCGCCTTGACGATCTCGTTCATGTTGAAGCTGTCGGCGAACAGCACGACGCCGATCAGGATGAACCCGATCGAGACTTCATAGCTGATCATCTGCGCCGAGGCGCGCATCGCCGAGAAGAAGGGATATTTCGAGTTCGACGCCCAGCCCGACAGGATCACGCCGTAAACGCCGAGCGACGAGATCGCGAGAATGTAGAGCAGCCCGACGTTGATGTCGGCGAGCACCGCGCCCGAATTGAACGGAATCACCGCCCACGCCATCAGCGCGACGGTGAAGGTGATAATCGGCGCGATCAGGAACAGGCCCCTGTTGGCGCCGCTCGGAATGATCGTTTCCTGCAGGAACACCTTCAGGCCGTCGGCGAAGCTTTGCAGCAGGCCGAAGGGACCAACGACGTTCGGACCACGGCGCAGCGCGATCGCCGCCCAGATCTTGCGGTCGGCGTAGATGATCATCGCGACCGCGAGCATCAGCGGCAGCGCGATGAGCAGGATGCCCGCGATCGTCGCGACACCCCACGCCCAGTTCGGATCCATGCCCCACGAGATGAAGGTTTCGGTCATTTGCCGGCCCCGTCCTGGTTGCGCCAGCCGTTATGCGGGCCGGGCTTTTCCGACTTGCGCGGGTTGAACCCGCGCCAGACCGAATAGCCCATCCCGCCCAGCAGGACGCTGGCAATTGCATGTACCGGGGTCATTCCGCGGCCTCCGCAAAATCCACGCCATGGATCAGCTCGTCCGAGCAGCGCTGCATCGTCGGCGACGCGCGGCAGATGGCGTTGGTGAGATAGAAATCCTTGATCGGCGACGGGATCGCGCGCGCTTCGGGCTTCGCGGGCAGCTTCGGCACCGTCCAGCCATAGTCGGCGATGCCCTCGACGCCGAGCGCCGGCACCGCGGCGATCATCGCGGCGCGGCATTCGGCGAAGCTGTCGAAGCCGACCGGGACGCCGAGCGTATCGGCGAGCGCGCGGAAAATACTCCAGTCCTCGCGCGCGTCGCCCGGTGCGAACACCGCCCTCTCGCTGCGCTGGACGCGGCCCTCGGTGTTGACCGTGGTGAAGTCCTTCTCGGTCCACGCGGCCGCGGGCAGGATGACGTCGGCGGCATGCGCGCCCTTGTCGCCGTGGTGGCCGACATAGACCTTGAACGTATCGGGCAGCGCCGCGAAATCGACCTCATCGGCGCCGAGGAAGAAGGCCAGCTTCGGCTTCGCCGCGATCACATCCCCGATCCCGCCGGGCAGGCCGTAACCAAGCATCAGCGAGCCCATGCGCGCCGCCGAGAAATGGACGACGTTGAAGCCGTTCCAGCCGTCCTTGACCGCGTTCACCGACTTGGCGAGCGCGAGGCCCGCGCCGTGGACGCCGGGCACCGACAAGGCGCCGCCGCCGAAGATCAGCATCGGCCGCTCGGCGCCCTTCAGCGCGTCGAGCACCGCCGCGGGCAGCTTGGTCACCAGCGCGGCGTCGTCGCCAAGCCACTGCGTCTTGTAGGTGAGGTCGGTTTCGGGGCCGATCGCGAAGACCTTTGCGCCCTTCTTCCACACCGCCTTGCGGATGCGCGTGTTGATCAGCGGCGCTTCCCAGCGGAGGTTCGTGCCGACGAGCAGGATCACGTCGGCATTTTCGGCCTCGGCGATGCCGGTGTTGAAATTGACCGCCGACAGGCTGGTGACGTCATAATCGAGCCCGGTCTGGCGCCCTTCGAGCAGCCTGCCGCCGAGCGCGCTCACCAGCGCCTTGGCCGCGAACATCGTTTCGCAGTCGGTCAGGTCGCCCGCGATCGCGGCGACCGACGAACCGGCATTGACGGCCTTGATCGCGTCGAACGCCTCGGCCCAGCTTGCCTCGACGAGCTGACCGTCCTTGCGCACGAACGGGCGGTCGAGGCGGCGGCGGGTCAGGCCATCGACATGGTGGCGCGTCTTGTCGCTCGCCCATTCCTCGTTCACATCGTCGTTGACGCGCGGCAGCACGCGCAGGACCTGGCGGCCACGCGCGTCGATACGGACGTTGGTGCCGACCGCGTCCATCATGTCGATGCCGAGCGTCTTCGAAAGCTCCCACGGGCGCGCTTCGAAGGCATAGGGTTTCGACGTCAGCGCACCCACCGGGCAGAGGTCGACGATATTACCCGACAATTCGCTGCCTACCGCGCGTTCGAGGTAGGACGTGATCTGCATATTCTCGCCGCGATAGATCGCACCGACATCTTCCACGCCCGCGACTTCCTCCGCAAAGCGGACGCAGCGCGTGCACTGGATGCAACGGGTCATCACCGTCTTGACGATCGGACCCATATATTTCTCGGTGACCGCGCGCTTGTTCTCGTCATAGCGCGTCGCGCCGCGGCCATAGGCGACCGACTGGTCCTGCAAATCGCATTCGCCGCCCTGATCGCAGATCGGACAGTCGAGCGGGTGGTTGATGAGCAGGAACTCCATCACCCCTTCGCGCGCCTTCTTGACCATCGGGCTGTCGGTCTTGATCACCTGCCCTTCGGCGGTCGGCAGCGCGCACGACGCCTGCGGCTTCGGCGGGCCGGGCGACACTTCGACGAGGCACATGCGGCAATTGCCCGCGATCGACAGGCGTTCGTGGTAGCAGAAGCGCGGGATTTCCTTCCCCGCCAGCTCGCACGCCTGCAGAACGGTCGCGCCCTGCGGGACGTCGAGTTCTACGCCATCTACGGTTACTTTAGGCATCAGTCTGCTCCGCCCGTCATCGGGTCGCCGCCGGCACCCTGGTCATCGAACCAGCGGCCGGACCTGGATTCGTCCGTTTTACGCCAGCCATTCTTCGCCGAAGGCTGCGACGACCGCTTGCCCCACAGGGTGCGCACGCCGAGTACCAGCATCGCCACAAAGGCGATCAGCATCAGGCTCTTGATTTCGGCTTCGCTCACTCCGCCGCCTCCAGCGCGCCGCCATTCTCGCGGATGCGGCGTTCGATTTCGGGGCGGAAATGCTTGATCAGGCCCTGAATCGGCCACGCCGCGGCATCGCCGAGCGCGCAGATCGTGTGGCCTTCGACCTGCTTGGTCACGTCGTACAGCGTATCGATCTCGCTGATGTCGGCGTCGCCCGTGCGCAGCCGCTCCATCACGCGCCACATCCAGCCGGTGCCTTCGCGGCACGGCGTGCACTGGCCGCAGCTTTCATGCTTGTAGAAATAGCTGATGCGGCTGATCGCCTGGACGACGTCGGTCGACTTGTCCATCACGATCGCGGCGGCGGTGCCGAGGCCCGATCCGACGGCCTTCAGCCCGTCGAAATCCATCGGCGCGTCCATGATTTCGGCCGCGGGGACGAGCGGGACCGACGAGCCGCCCGGGATCACCGCGAGCAGATTGTCCCAGCCGCCGCGGATGCCGCCGCAATGCTTGTCGATCAGCTCGCGGAACGGGATGCTCATCTCTTCCTCGACGACGCACGGCGTGTTCACATGGCCACTGATCTGGAAGAGCTTGGTGCCCTTGTTATTCTCGCGCCCGAAGCTCGAAAACCACGGCGCGCCGCGCCGCAGGATCGTCGGGACGACCGCGATGCTCTCGACATTGTTGACCGTCGTCGGGCAGCCATAAAGGCCCGCACCCGCCGGGAACGGCGGCTTGAGGCGCGGCTGGCCCTTCTTGCCCTCGAGGCTTTCGATCATCGCGGTTTCTTCGCCGCAGATGTACGCGCCGGCACCGCGGTGGACGAAGACGTCGAAGTCGTAGCCCGACTTCGCCGCATTCTTGCCGAGCAGGCCGGCGTCATACGCCTCCTGCACCGCGGCGAAGAGGGTCTCGGCCTCGCGGATGAACTCGCCGCGGATATAGATATACGCGGCGCGGGCGCGCATCGCGAAGCCCGCGATCAGCGCGCCTTCGATCAGCTTGTGCGGATCGTGGCGGATGATCTCGCGGTCCTTGCACGAACCGGGTTCGGATTCGTCGGCGTTGATGACGAGGAAGCTCGGGCGGTCGGCGCGCGGCTCCTTCGGCATGAACGACCATTTCAGGCCCGTCGGGAAGCCCGCGCCGCCACGGCCACGCAGCCCCGACGCCTTGATCTCCTCGATGATCGCGTCCTGGCCGCGCGTCATCAAATCCTTGGTATTGTCCCAGTCACCGCGCATCTGCGCCGACTTGAGGTTCCACGGCTGGAAGCCGTAGAGATTGGTGAAAATGCGATCCTTATCGGCGAGCATGGCTTACCACTCCTTCCGATAGTCGTGGTTGGCCTTGACCATTTCCTTCAGCGTCGTCGGGCCGCCTTCGGGCTCGCTCGTGTGACGCTTCGAGTTCTGGGTGCCCGCCTTGGGCGACTTGCCCGCGGCGAGATCGTCGAGCAGGCGGACCGTGCTGTCGTAATCGAGATCTTCGTAATTATCGTCGTTGATCTGGACCATCGGCGCGTTGGTGCAGGTGCCCATGCACTCGACCTCGGTCAGCGTGAACAGGCCGTCGGGCGTGGTCTTGCCCTTGGTCATGCCGCGGTTCTTGCACGCCGCCATCACATCGTCCGAACCACGCAGCAGGCACGGCGTCGTGCCGCAGACCTGCACATGATAGCGGCCGACGGGGACCAGATTATACATGGTGTAGAAGGTCGCGACCTCATAGGCGCGGATGAACGGCATATCGAGCGCAGCCGCGACATATTCGATCACCGGCACGGGCAGCCAGCCCTGCGTCTGCGTCTCGGCGCCGACCTGGCGCTGCGCGAGGTCGAGAAGCGGCATCACCGCCGAGCGCTGGCGCCCCGCGGGGTAGCGCGCGACGACAGCCTTTGCCTTCTCGGCATTTTCCGCCGTCCACGCAAAGGCGCCCCAGCGCACGCGGGTTTCGGCTTCGTCGGGAATTTGGGGTGCGTCGGCCATTAGCGGACAAACTCCACACGCGACACCTTGTCGCCTTCAAAACTATAAATGGTCATGACCTCGAACGGTTCGGCCTCCGGCGACCGGGCGACCTTTTCGTGCAGCACGGCAAAATCGCCGAGCGCATAGCCCGAGAGGATTTCGGCGCGGTTCTGCGGAAATTCGGCAAACATCGCCTTCAGGCCCGCGCGCACGCCTTCCTTGCCGTCGCGAACGACCGCGTCGCGATAGCCGGCCTCGGCCGCATCGTCGGTCATCAGCGCGACATAGGCGTCGGCGTCCTGCGCGTTGTAGTGCGCGATCATCGTTTCCGCGATTTTCAGCTTGGTCACCGGTCGCACTCCCCGAACACCACATCAATGGCGCCGATGATCGCGGTGGTGTCGGCGAGCATGTGGCCCTTCGACATCATGTCCATCGCCTGGAGGTGGCTGAATGCCGTCGGGCGGATCTTGCAGCGATACGGTTTGTTGGTGCCGTCGCTGACCAGATAGACGCCGAACTCGCCCTTCGGGCTTTCGGTCGCGACATAGACCTCGCCCGCGGGGACGTGGAAACCCTCGGTATAGAGCTTGAAGTGATGGATCAGCGATTCCATCGACTGCTTCATCTCGCCGCGCTTCGGCGGGACGACCTTGCGGTCGAGGCTGGCGATCGGGCCGGTGGGCATATCGCGCAGGCACTGCAGGATGATGCGCGCCGACTGATAGACTTCCTGCACGCGAACCATGAAGCGGTCGTAGCAATCGCCGCGCGTGCCGACCGGAATGTCGAATTCCATCGCCGCATAGGCGTCATAAGGCTGCGACTTGCGCAAATCCCACGCGATGCCGCTGCCGCGGATCATCGGGCCCGAGAAGCCCCACGCCAGCGCATCTTCCTTGCTGACCGTCGCGATGTCGACGTTGCGCTGCTTGAAGATACGGTTGTCGATGACGAGACTCATCGCGTCGCCGAACAGCTTCGGCAGGCGCTTTTCACACCATTCGCCGATGTCGTAGAGCAGCCGTTCGGGCACGTCCTGATGGACGCCGCCGGGGCGGAAATAGGCGCTGTGCATCCGCGCACCCGAAGCGCGTTCGAAGAAGTTGAGGCAATCCTCGCGCAGTTCGAACACCCAGAGGTTCGGGGTCATCGCGCCGACGTCCATGACGTGCGATCCGATGTTGAGCATATGGTTGCAGATGCGCGTCAGCTCGGCGAACAGCGTGCGCAGATACTGCGCGCGTGCCGGCACCTCGAGGTCGAGCAGCTTCTCGATCGCGAGCACATAGCTGTGCTCCATGCCCAAAGGCGAGCAATAGTCGAGCCGGTCGAAATAGGGCAGGGCCTGCAGATAGGTCTTGTATTCGATCAGCTTTTCGGTGCCGCGGTGGAGCAGGCCGACGTGCGGATCGACGCGCTCGATGATTTCGCCGTCAAGCTCCATCACCATGCGCAGCACGCCGTGCGCCGCGGGATGCTGCGGACCGAAGTTGATCGTATAGTTGGTGACGACCTGATCGCCCGCGGTATCGGCGGTGTCGACCGGATAGCCTTCGAACATGTCGCTGCCATGGTGCTTGACCTGGGGGGAGTCGGTCATGCGTCGCCTCCTTTAGGCTTGCGCGGCGCGCGCGGTTTGGCCGGAGCCTTTTCGGCCTTCTTTGTCGCGGGCGTTTTCGCCTTTGCGGTCGCCGTAGCCTTCGCGCCGTCGCGGCTCGTCTTGGCAGCCTTGATATTGGCCTTGGCGCCCGCGCCCGTCTGCTCGGGCTTTTCGGTCGTCTTCGGGGTCGGCGGCGGCGGCGCCTTGTCCTTCGCGGCCTTGTCGTCGGCCTTCTTGACTGCTTCCGCGGTCATCGGCGACGGCGCGCCCTTGCCCGGGCCTTCGCCCGTTCCGCCGGCCTTTTCGTCGCCGGGCAGCACATAATCGGCGCCTTCCCACGGGCTGAGGAAGTCGAAATTGCGGAAATCCTGTGCGAGCCGCACGGGTTCATAGACGACGCGCTTGTCTTCTTCGCTGTACCGCAGCTCGGTATAACCGGTCAGCGGGAAGTCCTTGCGCTGCGGATGCCCCTGGAAACCATAGTCGGTCAGGATGCGGCGCAGGTCGGTATTTCCGGCGAACAGCACGCCGTACATGTCGAACACTTCGCGTTCGAGCCAGCCGGCGTTCGGCCAGACCGGAACGATCGTCGGGACCGGCGTCGCCTCGTCGGTCGAGACGCGCACGCGCAGACGATGATTCTTCGTGACGCTGAGCAGGTGATAGACGACCTCGAACCGCTCGGCGCGGTCGGGATAGTCGACCCCGGCGATCTCCATCAGTTGCTGATAGTCGAGATTGTCGCGCAGGCTGACCATCACCCCGGCGACGGCTTCCCGATCGACGGTGATGCTGTCTTCGCCGACGAGGAAGTCGTGCGCGATGAGGTCGGTGCCGATCAATTTCCTGAGCGCGGCAGCGAGCGCCGGTTGCGGCGCAACGAGGGGAGCGGGACTGGCCATCAGCGTTCGATCGTCCCCGTGCGGCGAATCTTCCGCTGCAACTGCATCACGCCGTAGAGCAAGGCTTCGGCGGTCGGGGGGCACCCCGGTACATAGATGTCGACGGGCACGATGCGGTCGCAGCCGCGCACGACCGAATAGCTGTAATGATAATAGCCGCCGCCGTTGGCGCAGCTGCCCATCGAGATGACGTATTTCGGGTTCGACATCTGGTCGTAAACCCGGCGGAGTGCCGGGGCCATCTTGTTGCACAGCGTGCCCGCGACGATCATGACGTCCGACTGGCGCGGAGACGCGCGCGGCGCGGCGCCGAAGCGTTCCATGTCATAACGCGGCATGTTGACGTGGATCATCTCGACCGCGCAGCACGCGAGACCGAAAGTCATCCACCAGAGCGAGCCGGTGCGCGCCCAGTTGAACAGATCCTCGGTCGAGGTGACGAGAAAGCCCTTGCCGCCGACTTCGCTGTTGAGGTCGTCGAAAAACGCCGCGTCGGGGTTTGTCCCCGGCGCCACTGGCATCATTCCGGGGCCCGTCCCCGGGGCAACCGGCATCTGGCCGGGCGGCAGGATGATCGAGCTGCTCATTCCCAGTCCAACGCCCCTTTCTTCCACGCATACACAAGGCCGAGCGTCAGTTCGGCAAGGAAAACCATCATCGTCGCCCAGCCGGCCCAGCCGATTTCCTCGAGGCTCACCGCCCAGGGAAAGAGGAAGGCGGCTTCGAGGTCGAAGATGATGAAAAGGATGGCGACGAGATAAAAGCGCACGTCGAACTGGCTGCGCGCGTCCTCGAACGCCGGAAAGCCGCATTCATATTCGGTCAGCTTCGCCGGATCGGGCTTGTGCGCCCCGGTCAGCCGCGCAACGCCCATCGGCAGGAAGACGAAGGCGGACGACAGGCCGATAGCGACGACCAGAAAGATCAGGATCGGCAAATATTGCGTCAGATCGACCATGGGAGCTCGCAGTTCTGTTGTTCATATTTTGGGGTGCCTTGCACCCGTTTATCGGGGGCGCTTTAGGCCACGAAGCCGCGTGTCGCAAGCACTGCGGGCAGGATTTTCGTATCCCGTGTGACCAAAAGCATAATGCGCGCTGGCGAGCGGGCCTATCGCTGTGATACGCCACCGGAAAAGGGTCGCAGTGCCGCGCTTTTCGGGCGCAACTTCGATAAAGGGAGCATCCATGGGACCAATCACCGTACGCACCGCGCTGGCCTTGGGAACCGCCGCGCTTTTTTCGGCGACTCCGGCGCACGCCGAACTGATCAACGCGACGAATCCGGCGACGATCAAGGCGATCGTGGAGTCGCAGGGCTGGCCCGCGACGATCGTGTCGAAGCCGGGCGACGATCCCTATATCGAGAGCAATCGGGGCGGCCTGAAGTTCCTCGTCCTCTTCATGAACTGCGACGAGGGGAAGAAGTGCAAGACGCTGCAATATTATATGGGCTTCAGCGACGCCAAGGACGTCTCGCTCGACAGGCTCAACAAGTGGAACAAGGACAAGCGCTTCGCCCGCGCCTACAAGGATGACGAGGGCGACCCGGTGCTCGAGATGGACGTCGACCTCGATTTCCAGGGTATCCCGCGCGAGAATGTCGGCGAGACCTTCAACACCTGGGCGTCGCTGATGGACAGCTTCCGCGAGTATGTTTTCGAGAAGTGACGATAGCTCGCCGCCGGGGGGCGGCGAATAAAGGGGGAATTTGTGAAGTCGATGTTTGTTATGGCGATGCTTGCGGCGTCGCCTGCGGCCCCTGCGCAGGGTGCCATAGAAAATACCGCCGGCCTGCCGGTCGCGGCCTCCACGGATGTCCTGATAAAGGCGGATGCCGGGCAGATCGCCAAGCTGCTGTCCGACGAAGGTTATCGCGCCAAGGTTGAAACCGAAAAGGACGGCACCCCCTTTATCAAATCGGGTAGCGGTGGACGCAACTTCACCGTCTTTTTTCTGGGATGCGACGGCGGCGTAAAACTGGGTCCCTGCAGCTCGATTGAATTCTATACCGGCTTCACGGTCGGGAAACCCTTCCCGATCGAACGCACAAACGAGTGGAATGCCAAAAACCGTTACGCTCGCACCTACGTCGACAAGGAGAATGATCCGGTCATCGAGATGGATATCTATCTCGACGCCGGAGGCATGCCGCGTGCGCAATTCATCGAAAATCTGCAGATCTGGACCGACGTCATGGCCGATTTCGATTCCTTCGTCTTTGACGACGGAGACGAGGCCAAGACGAAGAAATAGGCGCGATCAGGCGTTGCGCAGCGCGCCCGCAACCAGTTTCTGCAGCTTCGAATGCACCGCGGCGCTGCCGGCGATGAATTCGCTGCGCTCGATCGCACGATCGCCGCCGCGGAAATCGCTGACAAAGCCGCCGGCTTCGCGCACGAGCAGCATGCCCGCGGCGACGTCCCAGACCTGAAGGTCGCTTTCCCAGAAACCGTCGTAACGGCCCGCCGCAACCCATGCGAGGTCGAGGCTGGCGGCGCCGAAGCGGCGGATGCCGGCGACTTCGGGCGCGACCGCACCGAAAATGCGGCTCCACTGCGCCATATAGCCATGGCCCATGTACGGGATGCCGGTCGAAATCAGGCACTCGTTGAGGTGGCGGCGCGACGCGACGCGCAGGCGGCGGTCGTGGAGCCATGCGCCGCGACCGCGTTCGGCCCAATAGCTTTCGTCGGTGACGGGCTGATAGACGAGCGCCGCGGTGACGTCGCCCCAGCCGCCGCCGGGCTTGGGCTCCTGCACCGCGATCGAGATCGCGAAATGCGGGATCGCGTGGAGGAAGTTCGAGGTGCCGTCGAGCGGATCGATGATGAAGCGCGGCTTGCCATACTCGCCTTCAATCTCGCCGGCTTCCTCCATCTTGAAGCCCCAGCCCGGACGCGCGTGGGTCAGCTCGTCATAGAGCGTGCGCTCGGCGGCCTGATCGGCCTTCGACACGAAGTCCGCCGGCCCCTTCTGCGAGACCTGCAGATGCTCGATCTCGCCGAAGTCGCGGCGCAGCTTCGTGCCGGCCTTGCGCGCGGCGCGTTCCATGACGGTGATGATGCCCGATACGGCCACTATACGGATCCCTTACGTTCTACGACCAAAATGCGGGCCTCGCCCACCGGATGTGCCACATGTTCGTCGCCGACATCGGCTACAAACATGTCGCCGGCGTCGAGGCGCACAACATGCTCCTCGCCCGCCTCTCGATAATGCATGTCGACGGCCCCGGCGATAACGCAAAACAGTTCGGCGCCGTCGTTGACATGCCATTTATACGGCTGGTCCGTCCAATGCAGGCGGACGCTGGCGCCCTCGATCTCGGCGAGATCGCGCGCCCCCCACGCGCGGTCGGCCCGAAAGCTCCGCGCGTCGGTGAAGATCCTGGGCATCAGTCGGCGCGGCGGACATATTCGCGGTCGTACACATGCACGACGATGCGGGTTCCGCTGGTGATATGCGGCGGCACCATCACGCGCACGCCATTGTCGAGGATCGCGGGCTTGTACGACGAAGAGGCAGTCTGCCCCTTCACGACCGCATCGGCCTCGACGATCGTCGCTTCGATCGTTTCGGGCAGTTCGACCGAGATCGGGCGCTCTTCCCAAAGCTCGAGCACGACGTCCATGCCGTCCTGCAGGAATTCATGCGCTTCGCCGACGACATCCTTCGAGATGCTGATCTGCTCGAAGCTGTCCTTGTCCATGAAGACGAGGTCGTCGCCCTCGGCATAGAGGAACTGGAAATCCTTGGTGTCGAGGCGGATCTTTTCGACCGTGTCGGCGCTGCGGAAACGGTTGTTGAGCTTGCGCCCGTCGATCAGGTTCTTGGCTTCGACCTGCATATAGGCGCCGCCCTTGCCCGGCTGGGTGTGCTGGATCTTGGTGACCTTCCAGATCCCCTTTTCAAATTCGATAATATTGCCGGGACGGATTTCAACGCCGGTGATCTTCATCGCGCACACTCACAGTTCAAGGATGGAAAGAGCAGACCGGCTTCCCGCGCGGGCACCGGTATCAGGTGCGCGCCTTTAGCCGCGCCGGCGCCGAAGGGCAAGCCGCGTGTCAGGGCGTCGCGACGACCATCGCGCGCGTGCGCCTGTAGCTGAGCCAGACAAGCCCGACGAACAGGATGAGGCCGACCCACGGCGCATAGGGCGCGTAGCCTTCGCCGACGACCGCCAGCGGCGCATCGCTGCCGCTGCCCGCGACGATGCCGGCATAGAGCACGCCGAACAGGCTTTCGCCGACGATCATGCCCGTTGCGGTCAGCACACCCATGCGGTGCGCAAAGCTCGCATTCGGGCGCTTCGCCGCCCAGCGGTCGTAGAACCAGCCGCCGACGGCGCCGATCACCACCGGCAGGATCACTGCCATCGGCAGATAGATCCCGATGCCGATCGCGAGCGGAGGCAGCCGCAGCTTGCCCGCGCGGCCGAGCAGCGCGTCGACGATGATGAAGCCGACGCCGGCGATCGCGCCATAAGTCAGCATCGTCCAGTTGAGGTCGCCGCCGAGCACACCCTGCGCAAGTGACGAAATCAGCCCCGCCTGCGGCGCCGCGAGCGCGTTCGGCCCCGCCCCCGGCGCGCCGACGAAGCCGAGCGTTTCGTTGAGCACGTTGAGCACCGGCGGCACGACAAGCGAGCCGAAGATGACGCCGATGATGAGCGCGACCTGCTGCTTCCACGGCGTCGCGCCGACGAGCTGGCCGGTCTTGAGGTCCTGGAGGTTGTCGTTCGAGATCGTCGCGATGCCGAAGACGAGCCCGGTGACGATCAGTGCATAGGCGACCATCGCATTCACTTCGGTCTCGCCCCCGCCGCGGCCAAGCAGGCCGAGGAGCAACAGCGACGACGCGATGATCGCGAGGATGCCGATACCCGATACGGGCGAATTCGATGCGCCAATCAGACCCGCCATATAGCCGGTGACCGAGGCGATCATCAGCCCGACGATGATGATGAAGAGGATCGCGCCGGCGATCAGTGCGAACGACGCGCCCGCGAGGGGGCCGCCGGCAAGCTCGGACCAGAGCAGCCAGCCGATCGGCAACATCAATGCGAGCGAGCCGCCGAAAACCCAGTTGATCGACATATCCTGTTCTTCGACCGCCAGCACGTGCCCGCCCTGCCGCGCGCGGCTCGCCGCCATCGCCGAGCGGATACCGCCGAGCACCGGCCCGGCAATCTTGACGAGCGTCCAGATCGCGGCAACCGCGATCACCCCCGCGCCGAAGAAGCGCACGTCGGCGCGGAACACGGTGTTCGCCAGCGTTTCGGCATCGCCCGCGCCGCCCTGTGTGAGGATCGGCAGCAGCACCCACCAGCCGGTGATCAGGCCGACGAGCTGCGCCATGCCGACCGACAGGCCGACAAGGTGGCCGACGCCGAACAGGGCGAAGGCGAGCCCGCCCGCGACGCCGGTTGCGCCGCTGCCGACGGCGAACCAGCGCGCAACCTCGGCGCCTGCGAGCTTCATCTGGGTGAGCAGCGTGAAGCCCGCCGCAACGATGCTGTTCCACATCAACGCCGAAAGCCCGGCGCGATTCTCCTCGGCGCCTTCGGCGCTCGCGGCGCCGACCTGCAGCACCTCGGCTGCCGCGCGTCCTTCGGGATAGGGCAGGTCCGAATCGACGACGAGCGCGCGGCGCAGCGGTACGGAGAACAAGACGCCCAATATGCCGCCGAGCATCGTTATCGCGGTGGTTTCGAGCAGCGGGAAGCCTTGCCAGTAGCCGACCATCACCAGCCCCGGCAGCACGAAGATGATCGCCGCCAGCGTGCCCGCGGCGCTCGCGATCGTCTGGACGATATTATTCTCGAGGATCGTCGACCCGGCCATATAGCGCAGCAGCGCCATCGAGATCACCGCCGCCGGGATCGAGGTCGCGAAGGTCAACCCGACCTTCAGCCCTAGATAGACGTTCGCCGCGGTGAACATCAGCGTCAGCAGGCCGCCGAGAAAAATCGCACGCAGCGTCAGTTCGCGCCCGCGCGTCGCCGTCTTGGTGATGTCGGTCATAAATGTCTCCCCGCGCGCTGTGTTGCGACACACCGCGCCTTGTGCAAGCCAAAAGGCGATGAACCGAAGCCGATTTGACGCATCGATCCAATAAGAAGCACGCCGCCCCTGTCATATCGGCGCCCATGATGAGTATCGATCTTTCCAATCTTACCCCGCCGTCTCCACGCGGCAACGCAGCACCTTCGTCGCGCGGGGCGCCTTGCGCCGGCCTCTTTGGCTGGCGCAAGGATGCGGTGCCGCCGCGTGCGTCCAAGGATGTTCCGAAGGCGCCGGGGCGCGATTATCCGGCAGGCTGATCCTCGAGGAGCGCGCTGAACGCGCGCACCGCCGCCGCCGGTCCTTCGGGATGTGCCCAGACGCCCGCGGATACGGCGAGGAAGTCGGCGCCCGCGTCGATCAGCACCGGCGCATTGTCGACGGTGATTCCGCCGATCGCGACGCACGGCAGCTCGAACATGCCCTGCCACCATTCGAGAATCCCGGGCTCCGCATGGTGCTCGACCGCCTTGGTCGTCGTCGGGAAAAATGCGCCGAAGGCGACATAATCGGCGCCGGCTTCACCCGCTTCCATCGCGAGGTGGCGGCTCGCATGACAGGTCACGCCGATCTGCGCCTGCGGGCCGAGGAACTGGCGCGCCTCGCGCGGGTCGCCGTCATCCTGCCCCAGATGCACGCCATCGGCGCCGAGCCGTTTCGCGAGCGCGACATCGTCGTTGACGATAAACGCCGTGTCGTGCGCGGCGCAGATCGCCTGCAGCGGCTCGGCGAGCCGTGCCGCCTCGTGCTGGGCGGTATCCTTGACGCGAAACTGGAACGCGGCAACCGGCCCGGCGTCGAGCGCTTCGGCGAGCTGGCCCGGAAAATTGCCGCCGACGTCGAGCGGCGAAATCAGGTAGAGTTGGCAGGTCGGTGCTTTCATGGCGCGTTCATAGCGGCGCGGTCACAGACGGGCAAATGCAGAACTTGCTCCGTCTCGCGATCCTCGCCTTCCCCGCCGCGCTTGCCCTTTCCGCCTGCGCCACGGCGCGCGGCGCGCCGCTGCCCGACGGGAGCGACGTCGCACTGGGCCAGAAGGCCTATGTCGATGGCCCGCTCGTCCAGCCGGTCGAGGTGCTGGAGGACAGCCGCTGCCCGATGAACGCCCTCTGCGTCTGGGCAGGGCGCGTTCGGGTGAAGATGCTCTGGATTCGCGGCAATGGCGAGAAGCAACCGTTCGAGGTGACGCTGGGCGAGCCAACTCAGCTTGCCGACGGTCAGTTCACGCTCGAATCGGTGCGGCCGGAAAAACGCACAGACAGGGCGATCAAGCCGGCGGATTACCGCTTCTCGCTCCGCTTCGCGGGCGGGCTTTAAGTCCCGTCTCCCTTTATCGTCATCCCGGCGAAGGCCGGGATCTCGCCCTAGCGTTTCGAAGCACCGTAGAGATCCCGGCCTTCGCCGGGATGACGGAATATGAAGGACAGTCTCAGCTCACCCGCGCCAGCACGAAACCATCCCATTTTTTCGCACCGACGGTCTGGATCGCGGTCGCATCGATGCGGGGGTCGGCGGCGAGCATGTCAAACAGCGCGCGGGTGCCGATGATCCGCTCGTCGTCGCTGTCCGACTCCAGCACTCCGCCTTCGCGGACGACGTTGTCGACGATGATCGTGGTGCCGGGGCGCCCGAGCCGGATCGCTTCGGCGACATAAAGCGCGTTGCTCTGCTTGTCGGCATCGATGAAGACAAAATCGAACGACGCTTCGCCGGTCATCGCCGCAAGGCTCTCCATCGCCGGGCCGACGCGGATATCGACCTTGTCCGATACCCCGGCGCGTTCCAGATTCTGGTGAGCGACCTTCGCGTGATGGTCTTCGAGTTCCAGCGTCACCAATTCGCCATCGTCGGCCAGTGCGCGCGCCAGCCAGATCGTCGAGTAGCCGCCGAGCGTCCCGATTTCGAGGATGCGCTTTGCGCCCGCCATCTGCGCGAGCAGGAACAGCATCTTGCCCTGCGCCGGCGACACGTCGATCGGCGGCAAGCCTTGTTCGGCATTGTTCGCAAGTGCAACCGCCAGCGATTCGTCGTCGCCGAGAAGTTTCTCCGCGATATAGCAGTCGACGGCCTTCCACCGCGCTTCGGTCATGACCCTTCTCCCAGATCGATTTCGCGAAGCGGATCGCCGCCGTCGATGAACAGCCGCCCGCCGGGTTTCAGCGCCCGGCGCAACCGCGCCAGCGCCTCTACGCCCGCCTCGGGATGGCGTCCGTCCAGCGCCCCGACCCGCACGGCGATCGCAAGGTCGTATCGCGGCTCGTCGGGCAACAGCTCCAGCTGCTCCACCGCCGCGACCCGGAAACAAAGCGTACCCGCGGCGCGCTCTGCCACCGAGCCTGCATCGGCCTGCGCGATCGCCCGGGCCGAGCGGTCGATGGCAAGGACACGGCCCGAACCGATCCGCGCCGCGATCGCGCGCGCCAGTGCGCCCGGACCGCAGCCGACCTCGATCACGCGCATTCCGGGCACGAGCGGCAAGGCGTCGACAATTTCCCGCAGCCGGGGCGAAAGCGCCGCGGCCACCGCCGGCTCAGGCGACCGAGGCCGCGTGAATTTCATCGATGGCGCCGCCGAGCGACGCGTTGAATTCGTCGGCGCTCATCTGGTGACGCAGATCTTCGAGCAGCGCGCGGCTGAAGCTTGCGATGATGCCGGGGTTCTTCGCCAGTTCAACGCAGGCTTCGGGGCGCGCGAAGCCACCCGACAGCGCGACGACGCGCAGGACCTTCGGATGATCGACGAGCGGCTGGAACAGGCCGGCTTCGGTCGGCAGCGACAGCTTCAGCATCACCGGCGCCCCGTTCCACGCGTCGAGCGCCGCGAGCAATTCCTTGAGCAGCAGGCGGTCGGCCGCGTCGCGCTCGGCGCTCTTGATGTTCACTTCGGGCTCGATGATCGGGACGAGGCCGTGCGCCGCGATGCGCGCGGCTTCGGCGAACTGCTGGTCGACGATCGCCTTGACGCCCGCCGGATTCGCCAAATTCACGACGCTGCGCATCTTGGTGCCGAACACGCCCTTCGCGACCGCGCGTTCGCACAGCTCGTCGAGGCCCGGGTTCGCCTTCATCAGCTGCACGCCGTCGGCTTCGTCTTCGAGCCCCTTGTCGACCTTCAGGAACGGCACCACGCCGCGCTCCCACAGCAGCGCGGGCACCGGCTTGCCGTCGGCATCGCCGTCCATCGTGCGTTCGAACAGGATCGCGCCGATCACCTTGTCACCGTTGAAGCACGGAGCGGTCACGATGCGGCTGCGCATCGCATGGATCAGGCCGAACATTTCCTCGTCGTTCGAGAAGGCGTCCGCTTCGATGCCGTAACCCTTCAACGCCTTGGGCGTCGAACCGCCGCTCTGGTCGAGCGCGGCGATAAAGCCCTGCCCCGATTTGATCTGGTCGAGCATGGCGGCATTGGCGGTGGTCATAGGATCTCCGGTTGTTTGCATACGTATGTGGCGGTGCGCATAGCGACCCTTCGGGGCGGATGCAATGCGCGGCTTCCCCGGCTCTCTCAGCCAGGGTTTGCGGGTACGGCGAGCAGGTTGATCGCGATCGAAATGCGGTCGCGCACGCCCTGATGCGGAACGACGCCGTGGCTCAACCATGACGGGAACATGATGATCCGCCCGCTGCGCACCTTCATCTTGAGTTGCGGCTCGTGCACCGATCCATTTGCGCCGCGCAGGCGAAGGTTCGGCATCGTCATCAGCACCATCGGCATGCGCGGATCCTCGATCACCAGCTCTCCGCCGATCGCGCCGTCGCCCTGCTCCGACCCGTCGTCGACATAATAGACCGCCGACCAGTAAGCGCCGGGGTGCGTGTGCATCTGGTTCGACGCCGCGGGCGGCGATACATTGACCCAGATGTCGGTCGCCCACCGGTGCCGCGGCGCGCCGGGCGAAACAATGTCGACGCAGTGCGCATCGGCGAGCGCGAAAATATGGCGCAACAAGTGCTGGACGGGCTCGCCGCCCCATTCGGCAACATCATGTTCGGATTGCCAGCCGCCGATGTTCGAAATCATCACCCCGGGCCGCGCGGTGCGGCGCGCAAGGATCAGCGGCTTCAGCGCGGCATTGACAGCGGCGGCGTTCGGCAATTCGTCGACCACGATGGGCGTGTCGAAAAGGCCGACCACCTGCGCGCTCATTGCAGCAGCGCCTCCACGCCGGGTAGCGGCTTGCCTTCCATCCATTCGAGGAAGGCGCCGCCCGCGGTCGAAACGAAGGTGAAGTCGCCGGCAACCCCGGCATGATTGAGCGCCGCGACGGTATCGCCGCCGCCGGCGACCGAAATCAGCGAGCCTTCGCGCGTCAGCGCCGCGACGGTCTTCGCCAGCGCGACGGTCGCGGTATCGAACGGCGGCGTCTCGAACGCGCCGAGCGGGCCGTTCCACACGAGCGTGCGGCAATTCTTGAGCACGTCGGCGAGCGCCTCGACCGCGGCGGGGCCGACATCGAGAATCATCTCGTCGGCGGCGACATCGTGCACATTGACGGTGCGCGTCGGCGGGTTCGGGGCGAACTCCTTTGCCACCACGACGTCGTAGGGCAGATGGATGGTGCAGCCCGCCGCATCGGCGGCGTCGAAGATCGCGTTGGCGGTATCGACGAGGTCGTGCTCGCACAGCGACTTGCCGACATCGACCCCGCGCGCGGCGAGGAAGGTGTTCGCCATGCCGCCACCGATGATGAGGTGATCGACCTTGCCGACGAGATTGCGCAGCACGTCGATCTTGCTCGACACCTTCGCCCCGCCGACGACCGCCGCCACCGGATGCGCGGGGTTGCCGAGCGCGGCGTCGAGCGCCTTGAGTTCGGCTTCCATCGCCCGCCCGGCATAGGCCGGCAGACGCCGCGCAACGCCCTCGGTCGAGCCATGCGCACGGTGCGCCGCCGAAAAGGCGTCGCTGACATAGAGGTCGCCGATCTCGGCCAACGCGTCGGCAAAGGCCGGATCGTTCTTTTCCTCGCCGGGGTAGAAGCGCGTGTTTTCGAGCACCGCGACATCGCCCGCGGCGAGCACCGCGATTCCCGCCTTCGCGCCCTCGCCCACCGCTTCGGGGATGAACATCACCGAATGGCCGAGCACATCCTCGACGCCGCCCATCACGAGGCTGAGCGACTGCGTCGGGTTTTTCGCGCCTTTCGGCCGCCCGAAATGCGCAAGGAGCAGGACGATCGCGCCCTTGTCCGACAGTTCGCGGATCGTCGGCATCGCGGCCTGGATCCGCGTCGCGTCGCTGACCGCGCCATCGATCATCGGGACGTTCAGGTCGACGCGCACGAGCACGCGCTTGCCGGTGACGTCACCGATATCGTCGAGGGTCTTGAAAGCGGTCATCGACGTTTCCTTCGGGATCAGAGAAGCTTGGCGATCACGCCCGCGGTGTCGACCATGCGGTTCGAGAAGCCCCATTCATTGTCGTACCAGCTGACGACGCGGACGAGCTTGCCTTCGAGCACCGCGGTTTCGAGGCTGTCGACCGTCGAGCTCGCCGGGCAATGGTTGTAATCGATCGACACCAGCGGTTCGTCCGAAAACGCCAGCACGCCCTTCATCGCGCCTTCCGAGGCGTCCTTCAGGATCTTGTTCACTTCCTCGACGCTCGTATCGCGCTTCGGGGTGAAGGTCAGGTCGACGAGGCTGACGTTCGGCGTCGGAACGCGGATCGCCGAACCGTCGAGCTTGCCCTTCAGTTCGGGCAGCACTTCGCCGACCGCGCGGGCGGCGCCCGTCGTCGTCGGGATGATCGACATGCCGGCGGCGCGCGCGCGGCGCATGTCGCTGTGGATCTGGTCGAGGATCTTCTGGTCGTTGGTATAGGCGTGGACCGTGGTCATCAGGCCGCGTTCGATGCCGATGCTGTCGTTGAGCACCTTGGCGACCGGCGCGAGGCAGTTGGTCGTGCAGCTCGCGTTCGAGACGACGACATGCTCGCCGGTCAGCTTGTCATGGTTGACGCCGTAAACAACGGTCAAATCCACGCCTTTCGCGGGAGCCGAGATCAGCACGCGCTTGGCGCCCGCGGTCAGATGCTTCGACGCGCTGTCGCGATCGGCGAAGAAGCCCGTGCATTCGAGCGCGATATCGACGCCGAGTTCGGCGTGCGGCAGGTTGGCGGGGTCGCGTTCGGCGGTGACACGGATGCGCTTGCCATTGACGACCATGGCGTCACCGTCGGCAACGACGTCGCCCGGGAACGCGCCATGGACGCTGTCGCGCTTGAACAGCAGCGCGTTCGCCTTGGCGTCGGCGAGGTCGTTGATCGCGACGAGCTCGAGCCCGCAGTCGGGACGTTCGAGGATGGCGCGCGCGACGAGGCGACCGATGCGTCCGAAACCGTTGATTGCGACTTTCACTGCCATGTCGAAATAACCTTTCTGCGTGTGGGAGGACCGGGCTTTCTCAGTTGCCGAGTCGTGCCAGGATCTGGGGGGTGATAGCATCGGCGGTCAGGCCGAAATGCTTGAACAGGTCGTCAATCGGTGCCGAGGCGCCGAAGCTGTCGATGCCGAACCGCAAGCCGTGGCGGCCCGTATAGCGTTCCCAGCCGAAGGTCGTGCCCGCCTCGATCGACACGATCAGCGCGTCATCGGGCAGGATATCGGCCTGATACGCCGCGGTCTGTTCGTCGAAGAGTTCGGTCGAGACCATCGAGATGACGTCGGCGCCGTGGCCGGCGGCTTCGAGCTTGTCGGCGACCTCGATCGCGAGCGACACTTCGGACCCCGTGGCGACGAGCACGACCTTACGCGCCACCGAGGCATCGCGAAGGCGGTAACCGCCTTTCAGGCAAAGATTTTCGGTGACGTCATGACGCAGCGGCGGGAGGTTCTGACGCGTCAACGCGAGCAGCGACGGCCGACTTTCCTGCGCAAGCGCGAGCGCCCAGCATTCAGCCGTCTCGACCGCATCGGCGGGACGCAGGACGAGCAGGTTCGGCATCGCGCGCAGCGACTGGAGATGCTCGATCGGCTGGTGCGTCGGGCCGTCTTCGCCAAGCCCGATGCTGTCGTGCGTCATCACATAGACAACGCGCTGCTGCTGAAGCGCCGACAGGCGGATCGCGGCGCGGCAATAGTCGGCGAAGACAAGGAAGGTGCCGCCATAGGGCACAACGCCGCCGTGCAGCGCCATGCCGTTCATCGCGGCCGCCATGCCGAATTCGCGGATGCCATAATAGATATAGCGGCCGGAATAATCGCCTTTGGTCAGCGGCTTGGTCAACGACGTTTTGGTGTTGTTAGAACCCGTGAGGTCGGCGCTGCCGCCAACGAGCGCCGCGATATCGGCGGTCAGCGCGCCTAGCGTGTTCTCCGACGCCTTGCGCGTCGCGACCTTCGGCGGTTCGGCGACCAAGCCGTCGAGATAGGCCTTGAAGGCATCGCCGGGAGCGACCTTGCCGCTCAGGCGATCCTCAAATTCCTTTTTCTTTTCGTTGCTTGCGAGACGATTATTCCATTCGGCATGAAGCACCTTGCCGCGTGCGCCAAAGCCGGCCCACGCATCGGCGACGTCGCCCGGAATGACAAACGGCTCGGCGGTCCAGCCAAGTTCCTTGCGCGCGGCGGCGATCTCGTCGGCGCCGAGCGGCGCGCCGTGCGTTGCCGAGGTGCCCTGCTTGTTCGGGGCGCCGAAACCGATGATCGTCCGGCACGCGATCAGCGACGGACGCGGATCGGCAATGGCGGCGTCGATCGCGCGGCGGATGTCGGCGGGATCATGGCCGTCGCAGCTTTCGACATGCCAGCCGGTCGCGGCGTAGCGCGCGGGAATGTCTTCGCTCGTCGACAGGTCGGTCGATCCGTCGATGGTGATCTTGTTATCGTCCCACAACACGGTCAGGCGGCCAAGGCCCAGGTGCCCCGCAAGCCCGATCGCTTCGTGGTTGATGCCTTCCATCAGGCAGCCGTCGCCCGCGATCACCCAGGTGCGGTGATCGACAAGGTCGTCGCCGTAGAGCGCATTGAGGTGCCGCTCGGCGATCGCCATCCCGACCGAGGTGGCAAGCCCCTGCCCCAGCGGGCCGGTCGTCGTTTCGACGCCCGCGAGCTCGAAATTCTCGGGGTGACCGGCGCACGGGCTGTGGAGCTGGCGGAAATTGCGGATGTCGCCGAGCGTCGGGCGCGCATAGCCGGCGAGGTGCAGCGTGGCATAGGCGAGCATCGAGCCATGGCCTGCCGACAGCACGAATCGGTCACGATCGGCCCAGTGCGGATCGGTCGCATCATATTTCAGATAATCCGAATAGAGCACCGTCGCGACGTCGGCCATGCCCATCGGCATCCCCGGATGGCCGCTGTTTGCGGCCTGTACGGCATCCATCGCAAGCGCGCGGATTGCGTTGGCGAGCTGACGTTCGGGCAGTGTCATTGGTCCCCCGGAAATGGCTGGGCTGGTGCCGGACACGCCGTCCGGACTGGATGCGGACAGCCCTTTGCGGCGGCGGCGGCAGGAGTCAACCGCCCGTAACGGAAAATCCGCGCATTTTCGACCGAGAGGGCAATTGCACGCCCTCCCCGCCGCTGCTAATCCTGCGGCATGGAACTCGATCTCGACGAATCCAGCCTGGCCATCGGCCGCATCGAACGCGCATTGAGTCGCATCGAAAAGGCCCTGACCGACCGCGCAGACCGGCCCACGGCGGCCGTGACCGCTCCCGCCGCCGACCAGTCGGCACTGAAGGCCGAGGTCGCCGCCGTGATCGGCGAACTCGACCGGCTGATCGCGGAGGCTGACCGTGGCTGACGTCAAACTGACCATCGCAGGACGCCCCTACGACCTCCATTGCGAGGACGGGCAGGAATCGCAGCTGGTCGAGCTCGCCGCCGTCGTCGACGAAAAAGCGCGCGCGATGCCGGGCGGGACCGAGGTTCGCCAGCTTCTTTTCGCCGCGCTGATGCTCGCCGACGATGCGCAGGACGCGAAGGGCAAGATCGAAAAGTCCGAGCCCCAGTCCGATTCGCTTCGCGCCGCGGTGGCGCTCGCCGAAAGCCGCGAAGCGGCGGCGCGCGACGAGCTGCGCGCGGCAGTGACGCGCGAGCAGGCCGCGCTCAAGGAGCTGGAGGCCGTGCTTCAGGCCGGACCAGCCGCTGCGCCTTCCGCCAAACCCTCGCACGATCGTGCGCTGCTGCAAATTGCCGACCGGATCGAGGCCCTCGCCGCGAAAGTCGAGCAACTCCCTTGAGCAAGCCGGCTCGCGCCCCTACATAGGGGACGGCGGGTACTGCCCGGCACGAGCTTTTGCGAAAATCCCTGAGGCGATACATCATCCTAGGGAGCTGTCCCTGCCCGGACCCTGGTCCGACGTACATGGTTCCCACCTGACGTTACTGGCGTCAGAGGATCTTCCAGCAAACGACCTCGGCGGTCCCGCCAACCACAGCAGCCAGTCCATATCCCAGGTCTCACGGGGGAGGCGATGACCGACTTGTCCGCCGATCTGGTCCGGCAAAAGCAGAGGCTGCGCGAGAAGTTGCGCTTTCGGCGCAAGCATTTCGCGGCGAATCTCGACGGGATGGCGCAGCTTGCGGCATTTCGCGCCCTGCCCGCGCCGCTTTCCGACCTTCTGGCCGACCATGCCGTCGTCGGCGCCTACGCCGCATGGGGCGACGAGCCCGACATCATGCCGATGTTCGCCGGTCTTGCGGAAGCTGGCGCGCTCGCCCTGCCCCATCACGCGGGCCGCGTCGATGAAATGACCTTTCGCCGCTGGCGACCGGGCGAATCGCTGGTGAAAGGGCCATGGAGCACCCGGCAGCCGGCCGATGGCGCGCCGACGGCTCCCGACCTTATATTCTGCCCGCTCGTCGGATTCGATCGCCGGGGCGGCCGGATCGGCCAGGGCGGCGGCCATTATGACCGCTATTTCGCGGTGCATCCCGAAGCCTTGCGGATCGGAATCGGCTGGTCGGTGCAAGAAATCGACGCGACTCCCCGCGAATCGAGCGACATCGCGCTCGACGCGATCCTGACCGAACAAGAATTCATCCTCTGTGGAGACCGTTTGTGAGCCAGCCACCCGCCGATCCCCAACCGAGCTGGCGCAAGCCCGCCGGCATGTTCCTGATCCTCGTGCTGATCGCGGTGTGGACGGTTATTGTCGTCAGCGTGTCACCATGGGTCGGCACCTGGCCGGTGCTGGTGCAGGCGATCTTTTACCTCGCCGCGGGGATCGTCTGGATCCTGCCGCTGAAGCCGCTGCTGCGCTGGATGGAATTGGGGAAATGGCGCGGCTGAAGCGCCGCGCCATTTTTCCCGATTTCCAGTGATGGAATGGTCCCAAGACGCGGTGGCCATTCCGTCCGAAAATGGAAGGAATGGCGCGAGTGACGGGGCTCGAACCCGCGACCTCCGGCGTGACAGGCCGGCACTCTAACCAACTGAGCTACACCCGCGTGTGCTTGGGAGCCGCGCCAATATGGCGCTCGCCGCGACCTGTCAACCGTCGCTTTCCTCATGCGTGCGATTTAATCGATCGCGCACCTCGTCGGCCGTCGTCAAAGTACCCTGTTCGAACAGGAAACCCGCCAGATCGGGTGTTCCGGTCGATGCGAGCACGGTCTGCAGAATCAGCAGCAGCGGCACCGCGAGCAACGCGCCCGGCGTTCCCCACACCCATCCCCAGAAGCTGAGCGACACGAGGATCAGCAACGGATTGATCGTCAGCCGCTTGCCGAGCACCAGCGGCGTGACGAGATTCGCCTCGACCAGATGGACGCCGATGAAGATCAGCGCGGGCAGCAGCGCGAGCCCGACGGCGTCGAAGGTCATCAGCCCGCCGAGCCCGAGGAGTACCGCGGCGACGATCGGCCCCAGATAAGGCACGAAATTGCAGATGCTGACGATCCCGCCCCACATGAAAGGCGACGGCATGCCGAGCGCCCAGAGCAGCAGGGAAACGGTTAGCCCCAGAATCGCGTTGATCATCGTGATCGTCGCCAGATAGTCGGCGGTCGCATCGACGACATTCTGGATCACGCGCGCGGTCTGCATCGCGCCGTCGAAGCTGCCGCGGCGCCGGATCGTCCCCTTGCGCAGCCGCGTCCAGCCGGCGAGGAAGAAGAAGATCACCAGCACCGCGAAGAAGAGCTGGATCGCGGCGGCGGGCGCCGACGAGATGAAATAGTCGACGACCGAGGTCGGCGCAGTCGCCGCCACCGCCTGCGCCGTCGCCTCGGTCCCGCTGGCCACCGACATCAGCGTGCGATCGACGAAGCGTTGCAGCGTCGAATAGAAATCGATCAGCGGCGCGAGGTTGCTCTGGATGCGCGGGATCGAATCGGGAAGCCGCGCGAACCAGCCCGTGGCGGGCACGACGATGATCGCGAGCGCGGCGTTGATAATCGCGAGGAAGGCCGCGAGCGACAGGAAAGCGGCAAGCGCCGAAGGCACCCCGCGCCGCTCGAGCCATTCGAGCAGCGGCACGAGCGCGATCGCGATGACGATCGCCGCGGTGAGCGGCAGGAAGAATTCGGCGCCGGCCTGCAACGCAAAGGGCAGGCCGAGGCAGAAGGCCGCGCCGAGGATCAGCGCGAGCGCGGCGAGAAGCCGGTCGCGGCGGAAATCGTCGATCTCGATCTGGTGCAGCGGATTGACGCGCGGCGGCCGTCCTTCCTTGCTGCCGCTGTCCTCCGCCACCCCTGCTCTCCTCGTTAACCGCCTCATCTTACGCGCGCTTACCGTGTCACGCCAGTCGCCCCGTTTTGCGACGAATCGATCCCCTTCGCTGTCCCCATTTGGAGCAGAACTCGTCTTTCTACCTGCTTTTTAACCAGAAATTACCCTTTATCGGCGACAGACGGCTCCAAGGACCAACCTATCCGGAGTCAAAGTGATGATGATAGCGCCTGTGAGGGGCGCGAAGCATCGGCTTCTTCCCTCTTGTTCGACCATCGCCTTGCTGGCCGCACTCGTGCTGCCCGCGCAGGCTCACGCCCAGACCGCCAGCCCGCCGCTGACGCGTGCCGGGACGACGATCAGCAATACCGCCAGCGCCACCTTCGACACCGGCGGGGGATCGCAGACGATCGATTCGAACCGCGTCGACCTGCTGGTCGACGAGCTGCTCGACGTGACCGTCGCGTCGAACAACCCGACCGATGTTCCGACCACGCCGGGCGCAACCCGGCAGGTATTGAGCTTTCGCGTCACCAACACCGGCAACGGCGTCGAAAATTTCGTGCTGAGCACGATCGCCAATGCCGGCGGGGACAATTACGACCCGGTCGTCACGCAAATCTATATCGACGCCAACGGCGACAACGCCTTCGACCCCGCGACCGACACGCTTTACACGCCCGGCACGGGCGATCCCCAGATTCAGCCCGAATCCGCGATCACTGTCTTTGTGATCGCAACCACACCGGGGAGCGTGGTCGACGGCAATCGCGGTTTCGTCAGCCTTGTCGCCGCGGCAAAAACGGGCACCGGCCCTGCCGGCACCAGCTTTGCCGGTCAGGGCGAAGGCGGCGGCGATGCCGTGGTCGGCTCGACCGGCGCCGATGGCACCGACGACGGCGCGTTCATCGTCAATGCCGCGACGGTGACCCTGCTCAAATCAGCGACGATTACCAACCAGCTGGGCACTGCCGATCCCGTCCCCGGCGCGACGATCACCTATACGATCGTCGCCACGGTCGGAGGCAGCGGTTCGGTCAGCGGGCTTGCGATCACCGACATTATTCCCGCGGACACGATCTATGTCCCCGGCTCGATCAGGCTCGGCGGCAGCACATTGTCCGACGCGGCCGACGCCGACGCGGGCGACTATAACGGCACGCGGGTCAACGTCGCGCTCGGCACCGTCGCCGGGGGCCAGACCCGCACCGTCACCTTCCAGACCAGGATCGATTGATGGAGATGCCCATGCGCACCGCCTTTTTCCTTTTGCTCGCCGCGCTGATGCCCGGCCAGGCGCTCGCCGCGAACCAAGTCGCGCTCGACAATGCCGTGTTCGTCGAACGCTTGTCGACCGACGCGCAGGGCAAGCAGCGGATCCTGCTCGAAGAACCGGAGGTCGTCGTTCCCGGCGACCGGCTCGTTTTCGTGCTGAACTATCGCAACGCCGGCGCGCAGCCCGCCGACAAGTTCGTGATCACCAACCCGTTGCCCGCCGCGGTCCGCTTTGCGGACGCGGGCGACACGCGGCCCCAGGTTTCGGTCGACGGCGGCAAGCAGTGGGGACTGCTCGCCGACCTCTCGGTTCCGATGACCGACGGCACGCGCCGCGCGGCGCAACCCGCCGACGTCACGCACATCCGCTGGGCTTTCCAGAACCCGATTCCGGTCGGTGGAACGGGCAAACTCATGTTCCGGGGAGTTGTAAAATAGAGAATAAATAGAACCGCTTAACGATTGCCAGCGGTGGGGAAACGGCAATCATCATAAAGCCTGGGAGCTCAGCTATGACCAGCAAGCTGACTTACATGGGTGCTATCGGTATGGCGGCGCTTTCGAGCGTCGTCGCCGCGCCGGCGTTTGCCGCCGGCACGACCGCGGGCACCACGATCACGAATACCGCCACCGTCGACTATCAGGTCGGTGGCGTCGCACAGGGCCAGCAGTCGGCGTCGAACAACTTCACCGTCGACCGCAAGATCAACCTGCTCGTCGAGGAAGTCGGCACGGTCACGACCAATGTCGTGCCAGGCCAGACGAACGCCGTCACGACCTTCCAGCTGACCAACAGCTCGAACGAAGTGCTCGACTTCGCGCTCGTCGCGTCGCAGATCGCCGGCGGCACGGCCGCACATGGCGGCACCGACACGTTCGATGCCACCAACGTCCGGATTTACCGCGATAATACGGTGACCGGCACCGTCGGAAGCTGGGACGTGGGCGATACGCTCGTCACCGCCTATATCGACGAGCTCGTCGTCGATACCGCGATCCGCCTGTTCGTTGTCGCCGATATCCCGGCGGCGCTCGCGAACAATGCGGTCGCCGGCGTTACGCTGCGCGCCACGGCGCGCGAAGGCGGACTGGCCGGTACGCAGGGCGCGGCGATCACCGAAACCACCGGCGCGAACACCGCGGGCAAGGACACGGTCTTCGCCGATATTGCGGGCGTCACCGGCGATGCGGCGCGCGACGGCTCGCATAGCGACAATGACGACTACACCATCCAGACGGCGACGCTCGCGGTCACCAAGACCAGCCGCGTCATTTCGGATCCGTTCAACAATACGACGAATCCGAAGCTGATCCCTGGCGCGGTGGTCGAATATTGCATCGCGGTCGCCAACAGCGGCAGCGTCCCGGCGACATCGGTGGTCATCAACGACCCCGTGCCGGGCCAGTTGACGTTCAGTACGGGCACGATCCTGCTGAACGGCACGGTTACCGCGGGCACCTGCAACGCCGACGGCGCGGCAGGTGGCAGCTATGCCGCACCGAATGTTTCGGGGACCATCGCCAGCGTTGCGGCGGGCGCGACGCGCACGCTCGTCTTCCGCGCGACCGTCAACTGACCGGGTAACGGACGGGGCAGCGGGCGTTCCGGCGACAGCCGGGCTTCCCCTGCCCCTTTCGGGGCTTGCATGGCACTCCGCGCGAAATTTTCCGGCCTTGTGACCGCGCTGGTCGCGGCAGCCCTGCTGCCTGCGATACCTATGGCGCGTGCGCAGGTGATCACGAACACGGCGTCGGCGCAGTGGACGCATGACGGGCAGCCCGGTCAGGCCTTGTCGAACCGCGTCGACGTGACGGTCGCGCCGCGTCCGGCGGCGCGGCCAACGATCGCGACCTATCGCCTGACAAACGGCGGCGGCGACAAATCGGTCCCGCTCGCGTCGACGCAGTGCAGCCGACCGGACGCGCGCAGTGCAGCGGCACGCAGCGCGAGCAGCACCATCCCGCTCGGCGGCGTCTACGAAGGCATCTCGACTGCCCCCGCATCGCTTCAGAGCACCGACAATTTCCGCGCCGGCGAAGTGCTCGTCGTCGGGGTCACGCTCGCATCGGCGAACGCCGATCCGCAGCAGCGCGACACCCTCGCCGTCACGCTCGAACTCGAAAATGGCGACCGCGAGGCGATCATTCTGACCGAGACGGCCAACAACAGCGGCGAATTCGTCGGCTTTATCAACACGATCGGCGTCCCGCCCGCGGTGGCGCAGGGCGATTGCCGGCTGTCGGTCAAGCCCGGCGCGCCGCTGGCGCTGCGCGTCACCGATCGGGCGAGCGCCAACCTCGTCGCGCTCGCGACGATCAACTTTCTCGTCGATCCGTTCGGCATCGTTTTCGACAGCGGCGACGGCGCACCGGTGCCCGGTAGCCGCGTGACGATCGTCGACGCCGCGACCGGCCAACCTGCACAGGTGTTCGGCGACGATGGTGTGTCAGCCTATCCGTCGAGCGTCGTCACCGGCCAGAGCGTCACCGACGCGGGCGGCACGACGTACACCTTCCCGCCGGGCGACTATCGCTTTCCCTTCGTCGCGCCGGGCACCTATCGCCTGATCGTCGTGCCGCCGGCGCCCTATACCGCGCCGTCGAGGTCGAGCGCCGCCGATCTTGCCGGGCTGCGCCGCCCCGACGACGGGCAACCGTTCGAAATCACCGGCGCGAGCTATGGCAACCCCTTCACGCTGAACAGCCCCGCGCCCGTGCGCGTCGACATTCCGGTCGACCAGCCCGGGCTGCCGCTGGTCCTGCGCAAGACGACCTCGACGCAGGTCGCGGTGCCCGGCGACGTGATCCAGTATCGCATCGAGGTCGCGAACCGCGACACGCGCCGCAGCACGGGCGCGGTGACGGTGCGCGACATGCTGCCTTCGGGCATGCGCCTGCACGCCGATACGGTGCGTGTCGACGGCGTGCGCGTCGATGCTCGCGTCGAGCCCGACGGCCGCGAATTCGCGGTGACCCTGCCCGGCATCGCGGCATCGCGCTCGGCGTTGCTCACCTATCTGGCTGAAGTCGTCGTGTCGGCGCAGCCGGGCAACGCGCTCAATCGCGCGACCGCAACCGATAACCGCGGCGCGCAGAGCAATATTGCCGAAGCGACGATCGCGATCAAACGCGACCAGCTCGGCGACCGCATGACGATCATCGGCCGCATCGCCGATGGCGGGTGCCGCGTCGATCCGGGCAAGGCCGACGGGATCATGGGCGTGCGCGTGATGCTGCAGGACGGCAGCTATACGGTCACCGACGAAGACGGCCGCTATCATTTCGAGGGGGTGCGTCCCGGGCTGCACGTCGTGCAGATCGATCCGTCGACGCTGCCGCTCGACCGCGAGGCGATCGACTGCGCACGATCCACGCAGAGCGCCGGCAGCGCGATCTCGCGCTTCGTCGAAGGCCGCGGCGGCGCCCTGAAGCGCGCCGATTTCCGCGCCCTCGCCAGCATCGCGCGCGCCGCGCCGGACAAGGTCGCGGTCGTCACGCCGAAGCGGCTGAGCGACCCCGAGGCCGCGGGCGCCAATCGCGACTGGCTCGCGGGTCAGACGCCGGGCATCGGCTGGCTCTTCCCCGACGCAGACCACAACCCGCGCGCCAAGGCGATCCGCGCGGCGATCAAGCACGTCCCCGGCCAGACCGTGGCGCTTCGCGTCAACGGCAAGTCCGCCGATGCGTTGACCTTTGAGGGCGTGAGCAAGTCGGCCGACGGCGGCGTCGCGGTCAGCCTGTGGCGCGGGCTCGAAATCCGCGAAGGCGAAAACCGCCTCGTCGCCGAAGTGAAGGATGTTAACGGCGTCACCATCGAAACGCTCGAGCGCAGCGTCCACTATTCGATTACCCCGATGCGTGCGTCGCTGATCCGCGAAAAGTCGGTACTCGTCGCCGATGGCGTGACGCGCCCGGTGATCGCGGTGCGCCTGACCGACCGCGATGGCCGGCCGATCCGCGCCGGGCTGACGGGCGATTTCAGCGTCCCCGCGCCCTATTATCCCGCGATCGAAGCCGACGCACAGCAGGCGCGCCAGCTTGCCGGGCTCGAACGCGCGCAGCCGGTGTGGAAGATCGATGGCGACGACGGCATCGCGTACATCGAGCTCGAACCGACAACCGCGTCGGGCACGCTCGCGATCGATTTCACCTTCCGCGACGACAGGGTGGCGCGCAAGCAGACGATTGAAACCTGGCTCGATCCGGGCAACCGCCCGTGGACCGTCGTCGGTTTCGCCGCGGGCACACTCGGTTACAATACGCTGGGTGACCGGATGGAGCCGGTGGCGGAGAGCCTCGATGATCTGGGCGCCGACGCGCGCCTCGCGCTCTATGCCAAGGGCCGCGTGCTCGGCAAATGGCTGATGACGCTGGCGTATGACAGCGACAAGGACAGGGACAACGCGCGCTTCGGCGGCGTGATCGATCCGCGCGCCTATTACACCATCTACGCCGACCGCAACGAAATGCGCTACGACGCCGCCTCGGTGCGCAAGCTCTACCTCCGCCTCGAACGCCCGCAATTCTACGCGATGTTCGGCGATATCGAGACCGGGATCTCCGAACCCGAACTCGCCCGCTACCAGCGCGCGCTCAACGGCGGCAAGGCCGAGTATCGCGGCCGCAATATCGCCGCGACCACGTTCGTCGCCGACGCCCCCTATCGCTTCCGCCGCGACGAGATCCAGGGCAACGGGCTGACCGGGCCGTACCAGCTCGGCGCGAAGGATATCCTGCCGAACAGCGAGCGCATCACGATCGAGACGCGCGACCGGCTGCACAGCGAGCGCATTGTTGACAGTGTTAGCATGACACGCCACGTCGACTACGACATCGACTATCTGTCGGGCACGATCCGCTTCCGCGCCCCCGTGCTCAGCCGCTCGTCGAACCTCGACCCGCAGTTTATCGTCGCCGAATATGAAGTCGACGGCGTCGGCCAGCGCGTGCTCAACGCCGGCGGCCGCGTCAGCCTGTCGTCGAACGACGAGACGTTGCGCGTCGGCGCAACCGTCATCCACGACGAGGACGACAACAGGAAAACGAACCTCGGCGGTATCGATGCGCGCTATCGCCCGTCCATCGAGACCGAGGTTCGCGCCGAACTCGCGGTCAGCGATGCGAAGGCCGCGAACGGCAGCACGGCCGCCGACGGCACGGCCAGGGCGTGGCTGATCGAGGCCGAGCATCACAGCAGCAACGCCGATTTCCTGGCTTACGTCCGCGAACGCGAGGCCGGTTTCGGCACCGGCCAGCTCAACAGCGGCGAGAATGGCACGCGCAAGTTCGGCTTCGACGCGCGCGTAAAAGCCAGCCGCACCCTGTCGGTGACCGGCAGCGCGTGGCAGGAGGATTATCTCGAAACCGATGCGCGCCGCCGCGCCGCCCGCGCGCTCGTCGAATATGACAATGGCACCAGCGTCGTGCGCGCCGGGCTGACGCATGCCGACGATCGCCTGACCGACGGCTCGCGCAATCGTTCGACCATCGTCCAGCTCGGCGCGACGCAGCGGCTGATGGGCAAGCGCCTCGAACTCGACGCGCAGACCGAATTCGCCTTGGGCGGCAAGGATGCCAGCGTCGATTTCCCGACCCGCCACCGCCTCGGCGCGCGCTACGCGATCAACCGCGACGTCAACCTCGTCGGCAGCTACGAGATCGCCGACGGCGACAGCGTCAAGGCGCGCACCGCGCGGCTCGGTTTCGACCTGACGCCTTGGTCGGGCGCGCGCCTGCTCGCGACAGCGAACAGCCAGGAGATCGGCGAATATGGCCCGCGCAGCTTTGCCGCCTATGGCCTCTCGCAGTCGCTCAAGCTTGGCGAACGCTGGTCGGTCGATATGTCGGTCGACGGCAATCGCACCATCAGCGGCATCCGCGCGAGCGATGTTATCAATGTTAACCAACCTGTCGCATCGGGCGGGTTCCTCGGTGGCAATGGCACGCTGACCGAAGATTTCCTCGCGATCAGCACCGGCGCAACCTACCGCGCCGACCGCTGGACGCTCACCGGTCGCGGCGAATATCGCGACGGCGAGATCGCCAATCGCCACGGCCTGACGCTCGGCGGCCTGCGTCAGCTTGGCGAAGGCCGGGCGCTGGGCGCGCTCTTCACGTACGCCAAGGCGAGCGGCAGCGGCACGACGCCGACGACTGAGGTCATCCAGTTCGAAATGAGCTGGGCGCACCGTCCCGCGGCATCGCGCGTTTCATGGCTCAACAAGAGCGAATTTCGTTCGGACAAGGTGCGCGATGCGGTCGCTGGCCAACCCGGCCCCATCGGCGGCGGCGTGCTGACCATCGACGGCGACGCGACGAGCCGTCGTCTGCTGAACAGCCTGTCGGTCAACTGGACCCCGCTCGGCGAGCGCGGTGAGGATGGCATGTGGTACGAGCGCGCCGAAATCGGCTTCTTCTGGGGCACGCGCTACAATTTCGACCGCTTCGGCGCCGACGACGTCAAGGGATGGTCGAACCTGATCGGCGCGGACTTCCGCTTCAACCTTGGCGACCATGTCGATGTCGGGGCGTCGGGCACCGTGCGCGTCGGCACCGGCGCCGACACCGTCAGCTGGGCGGGCGGCCCGACGGTGACTCTGGCGCCGATGAAGAATGCGAACATCACCTTCGGCTATAATTTCGCGGGCTTCCATGACCGCGATTTCGAGGATGCGCGCTTCTCGCGCTCGGGCGCCTATGTGACCTTCAAGCTGAAGTTCGACCAGACGAGTTTTCAGGGGCTGGGGCTGTAACCCTGCCCCGCGGGGAGAAGCAATCCGGGGCGATCGTCCACCGCGCCGGATTGCTTAGTTCCATCAGTCCGCGAACAGCAGGACCGGCGTCTCGATCAGCTTCTTGAGCGCCTGGACGTAGCTCGCCGCATCCCAGCCGTCGACGACGCGGTGGTCGCAGCTGATCGACAGGTTCATCAGCTTCGCGCGGCGAATCTCGTCGCCGTCAAAGACCGGGCGCTCGACGATCTTGTTCGGACCGATGATCGCGACCTCGGGCCGGTTGATCACCGGGGTCGTCGCGATCCCGCCGAGCGGACCGAGCGACGTGACCGTCAGCGTGCCGCCGGTCAGTTCCTCGACCTTCGCCTTGCCCGTGCGCGCAGCCTCGGCGAGGCGGGTGATCTCGCTCGCGAGCTGCCACACATTCTTGTCCTGCGCGTCGCGGATCACGGGGACCATCAGCCCGGCGTCGGTCTGCGTCGCCATGCCGAGGTGCACCGCGCCATAGCGCGTCACCACGCCACCTTCGTCGTCGTAGCGCGCGTTGATCATCGGGAATTGCGGAATCGTCCGGCAGATCGCCACGATCAGGAAAGGTAACATCGTCAACTTCGGCCGCTGGCCGCGATTGACGTTGAGGTCGGCGCGCATCTCCTCGAGCGCGGTGACGTCCATTTCCTCGACATAGGTGAAGTGCGGGATCGCGCGCTTCGATGCCGCCATATTCTCGGCGATCTTGCGGCGCATGCCGATGACCTTGATCGGCTCGTCGGCGCGCGCGCGCGACGCGCCCGGTGCGTGATAACCCTGCCCGCCGCTGTAGCGCAGAAAGGCATCGAGGTCGGCATGGCGGACGCGGTCGCCCTCGGCCTGGACCTGCGAGAGGTCGACGCCGAGATCCCTGGCGCGGGCGCGAACGGCGGGCGATGCGAGCACGGCGCGGCTGTTATCTGCGGTCACGACCGGTGCGGGAGCGGGAGCGGCGACAGGCTCGGACGTCGCGACTTCGGCAACCGAAACCTCTTCGGCGCCCGGCGTTTCCGCCTCGATCTGCTGCTCGACCGGCGTATCGGCAGGCGGCGCCTCTACGTTGCCGTCACCGTCGGTCTCGATCACCGCGAGCGTCGATCCGATCGGGATCAGGTCGCCGACCTCGCCCGCCAGTTCGACGACGATCCCCGACACGGGCGATTCCATTTCGACGGTGGCCTTGTCGGTCATCATGTCGGCAAGCTGCGCGTCTTCCTCGACGCGTTCGCCGACGCGCACGTGCCAGGCGACGATCTCGGCCTCGGCGATGCCTTCGCCGATGTCGGGCAGACGGAATGAGTAACGAGCCATGACGTCAGTCCTTCAAAATCTTGGTCAGCGCGGTCGCGATGCGCACCGGGCCGGGGAAATAGGCCCATTCGAGGCTATGCGGATAAGGCGTGTCAAAGCCGGTCACGCGTTCGACCGGCGCCTCGAGATGATAGAAGCAGCGTTCCTGCACGAGCGCCGCGAGTTCAGCGCCAAAGCCCGAGGTCCGCGTCGCTTCGTGGATGATCAGGCAGCGGCCGGTCTTCTTCACCGACGTCTCGATCGCCCCGATATCGAGCGGCAGCAAGGTGCGCAGATCGATGATTTCGGCGTCGATGCCCATTTCCTCGACGATCGTCCTCGTCACATGCACCATCGTGCCATAGGCGAGCACGGTGAGTGCTTCGCCCGAACGCACCGTCGCGGCCTTGCCGAGTTCGATGCGGTAATAGTCTTCGGGCACCGCGCTGGCATCATGCTTCGACCAAGGCTCGACCGGACGGTCGTAATAGCCGCTGAACGGACCGTTGTAGATGCGCTTGGGTTCGAGGAAGACGACGGGGTCATTATCCTCGATCGCCGCGATCAGCAGGCCCTTCGCGTCATAGGGGTTCGACGGGATCACCGTCTTCACGCCGCAGATATGCGTCATGATGCTTTCGGGCGACTGGCTGTGCGTCTGGCCGCCGAAGATACCGCCGCCAAAGGGTGTACGCACCGTCATCGGACAGATGAAATCGTTTGCCGAACGATAACGCAGGCGCGCGGCCTCGCTGACCAGCTGGTCGAGCCCGGGATAGATATAGTCGGCGAACTGGATTTCAGGGACCGGGCGCAGGCCATAAGCCCCCATCCCGACCGCGACCCCGATGATGCCGCATTCGTTGATCGGCGTATCGAAGACGCGCGTCTTCCCATGTTTTTTCTGGAGGCCCGCGGTGGCGCGGAACACGCCGCCGAAAAAGCCGACGTCCTCGCCCATCACGACCATGTCCGGGTCGCGCGCAAGCATGACGTCCATGGCGCTGTTGATCGCCTCGATCATGTTCATGGTCTTGGTGGCGGTTCGGGTTTCGGCGCTCATCATTCGGGCTTCCAGTTGGGGCCGAACTTGGCCTCTTGCTCGGCGAGCATCTGTGCGCATTGTTCCTTGAGGTGCCAAGGCATCTCCTCGAACACATCCTCGAACATCGTTTCAAAGGGCTGGTGCATGCCGTGGCCCAGAATACCGAGCTTTTCCGATTGCTTCTGGGTCGTCTTGACCAGATCGTCGAGCTCTTTCGCCTGCGCCTCGTGGCGCGCCGCGTCCCATTCGCCGATCACCTCCAGATGCTGACGCAGCCGCGCGATCGGATCGCCGAGCGGCCAGGCGGTCGCCTCGTCGGCGGCGCGATAGGCGCTGGGGTCGTCCGAGGTGCTGTGCCCCTCGCTGCGATAGGTGAAATGCTCGATCAAGGTCGGGCCGTTGTTCGTCCGCGCGCGATCGGCCGCCCACTGCGTCGCGGCATAGACCGCGAGCGGGTCGTTGCCGTCGATACGCAACCCGGCGATGCCGTAACCCACGGCGCGCGCCGCAAAGGTTGTGCGCTCGCCGCCGGCAAAGCCCGAAAAGCTCGAGATCGCCCACTGGTTGTTGACGACGTTGAAGATGACCGGCGCATTGTAGACGGTCGCGAAGGTCAGCGCCGAGTGGAAGTCGCCCTCGGCCGACGAGCCTTCGCCGCACCATACCGTTGCGATGCGGCTGTCGCCCTTCGATGCCGAGGCCATCGCCCAGCCCACCGCCTGCGGATATTGCGTCGCGAGGTTGCCCGACACGCTGAAAAAGCCGTGCTCGGGCGCCGAATACATGATCGGCAGCTGGCGGCCGAGCAGATGGTCGCCGCGGTTCGAATAAATCTGGTTCATCATCTGGATCAGCGGATAGTCGCGCGCGATCAGGATGCCCTGCTGGCGATAGCTCGGGAAACACATGTCCTCGCGGCCGATCGCCATCGTCGACGCGACCGACGTCGCCTCCTCGCCGGTGCACTTCATGTAGAAGCTGGTCTTGCCCTGGCGCTGGGCGCGGAACATGCGGTCGTCGAAGGCGCGCACGAGCATCATGTAACGGAGCATCGTGCGCAGCCGTTCGGGGCTCAGCTTGGGATCCCACTGCCCCTTCGCCTGCCCGTCGAAATCGAGCACGCGGACGAGGCCGTAGCTCAGCTCGCGCATCGCGTCGGGCTTGGTCGCCTCGCCCGGGCGCGGCGTAGCTTCGACCGCAGGGACGTCGATATCGCCGAAATCCGGAGTATCGCCGGGGCGATAGCGCGGTTCGGGGATATGAAGCGACAGCGGCGGCAGATTGCTCGCCGGGCGCCCCTCATCCTTTTGGGGGTGCGTCTCGGGCATGTCCTCGTCCTTCGAGGCGCGAATCAGCGCCTAGTTATATTTCAACATGACGACATATTATTACGGTCGCCATACGAATGCAACGGCGGCCGTCAAACCGCGACGGGCGCGGAAATATGCGCTTGCGGCGCATAGTCCTCGACCGCGAAATCCTCGAACCGATAGTCGAAGATGCTGTCGGGCCGCCGCAGGATATGCAGCGTGGGGCTGCCGTCCGGCACGCGCGACAATTGTTCTTCGACGAGGTCCGCGTGGTTGAGGTAGAGATGGACGTCGCCGCCCGTCCACACCAGTTCGTGTGCATGAAGGTCGCATTGTTGTGCAATTAGGCGCGTCAGCAGCGCCGCCTCGAAGACATTGAAGGCAAAGCCGAGGCCGAGGTCGCACGAACGCTGGAACAGCAGGCACGAGAGGCCGCCGTCGCTGCGGACGTGGAACTGATAGGTCATGTGACAGGGCGGGAGCGCCATGCGGTCGAGGTCGGCGACATTCCAGCCGGTAAAGATGTGCCGCCGCGATCCCGGATTGGTCCGTAGCGATGTGATCAGCGCCGCGATCTGGTTATGCCCCTGCGCGCTGCGGCGATACAGCCCGTCGCCCGCGGCTTCGTAACGCGGCCAGTTGACCCACTGCTGGCCATAGACCGGCCCGAGATCGCCCCAGCGCGCGGCGAAATCAGCGTCGGCGATGATCCGCGCCTCGAAATCGGCGGCGCTGATCGCCTCGCCCGTTTCGCGGCGATATTTATCGAGCGGCCAGTCGGTCCAGATCCGGACGCCCTGCGCGACGAGCGGACGGATGTTCGTGTCGCCGGTCAGGAACCACAGCAGTTCGCGCACCGCCGTCTTCCAATAAACCCGCTTGGTCGTGAGCAAGGGAATCGCATCGTCGCGGAGCGAGAATCGGATCGTCTCGCCGAACAGCGACCGCGTCCCGACGCCCGTCCGGTCGACGCGCTCGTCGCCTTCGACCCAGATGCGGCGCATCAGGTCGAGATATTGAAGTTCATAATGGATGGAATCAGACAAGACACACTCCCGGTTTTCTCCCTCCGTTGCTAGGCCTCGCGTCCCGCGCGGACAAGGGACCAGCGGGGGTCCGCGCGAATGGCCTCGCAAAGCCTCCGATGCGGGGCATTCCGGCGTTGGGAATCGCACGCTCCCGGCGCATGGGTCCGGAAATGACCCTGTTGGAACCCGTCGGCAAAACGCCGGAAGCCTCGCTGCTGGCCGGATTCGTTCCCCGCCTGTCCGAGGATATTGTCGCGCGCCAGTTGCTGCGCCCGCTGTTCGACGACGAGCGGGAAACCTTGCTCCTTGCCGGATTCGATGCATTCGAACGGCTGGTCCGGCTGGAACGCGCCGAAGGCGATGCAACCGGGCGCTGCGTCATCCTGCCGCGTTGCTGGCGCGCGTTGCTGGACGGCGGCATCGCCGCGGTCGTGATGGCGCACAACCATCCGTCGGGCACTCCCTGGCCGAGCGACGCCGACATCGCCACGACGCACGAGGCCGCCCTTTTCCTGCGCACGATGGACATCGAGCTGGTCGACCATCTGATTTTCGTGACGGACGGACATTTCAGCTTTCGGGCGGCCCAAATGATGTAGCCCGGACAATTGCATCCGACGTGCCGATTGCCGCTTGAAGTTCACAGATTGCGCGTCTAGAGGACCGCCCTGCCTTCGCACCGGCCCGCCGGTGCAAAGATCGGTCGGGGAGTAGCTCAGCCTGGTAGAGCACTGTCTTCGGGAGGCAGGGGCCGGAGGTTCGAATCCTCTCTCCCCGACCAATTTCCTGCATATTGCAGATTCTGCACCGTCTCTTCTTGTAAGTCGGCGCACAACGCCCTAAATTACTTTTACATCGCCGTGGTTTTCCCCCTTTCCATCGCGGTGAGTGCCCAGCCTTCATTGGCGCGGGCGCGTCCTCCCTGGACCCTGGCCACCTCGTACTTCGGTACGGGGTGGTTTTTTTATTCGGCCGCCTGCGGGAATATTTCGGCCGAAGGCCGCGCCTGTCCGGCTTCCGCGACAAGGCCGGCAAACCAGCGTGCCAGCCGTGCGATCCGCGCCGCATCGGGCAATCGCTCCGGCGTGAGATAGAGGCTGCGATCGATCTCGATCTGCACCGCGTGAATCGCGTCGCCCGGGCGCCCGTGCGTCCGGACGATGTGACCCCCGGCATAGGGCTGGTTGCGCGACACCGATGCGTCCAGCGCCCCGGCCGATGCCATCACCAGGTCGACCAGCCACGCGTCTGCGGTCGCGCCGAAATGATCGCCCACGACGATGCGCGCGCCATGCCCCGGCTGTCCGGCCGGTATCGATGGCATCGAATGCAGGTCGATCAATATGGCGTGCCCGAACCGTTCGCGGGCCGCCGTCAGTTCGCCGGTCAGTGTCGCGTGATAGGGCCGGTGAAGCGATTCGAGCCGCCAGTGCAGCGCGGCATGATCGATCGGCCGTTTCCACAGCGGGCCGCAGTCAGCGAGTCGCGTCGGCACGACTCCCAGCCCCGCCCGCTCCCTGCGACCGGGTGCCGAGAACTGGTTTCGCAGCGGCATCGCGACCTCGCCCGGCGCCATCTGTCCTTCGCCGCGATTGCAATCGGCGACCGCGCGCGCCCAGAGCGCCTGGACGATCGTGCCGCCCGCATTGGCCGCGCCGGCCGCGATCAGGTCGCACCAGCCATCCTCGAGCCGTTCCAGATGCGACCGCTCGACCCGCGCGGCGGACAGGATTTCCGGCGGATAGATTCGCCCGGCATGTGGGACCGACACGACCACCGGGCCGTTCGCCGCGGGCCGGTTGACAGCGATGGCGGCGGGCGGGATGCTGCGGAACGGCATGCGTTATGCGTGGCAAAAAAAGCGGGATGAATCCAGCGCGACGCGTCAATTTGTTAAATCTCTGACGCTATGCCGGCTATAGCTTAGAGGACGCAGCCAACCGGAACCGGCGGCGTCGAGGGACCAGGGAACAGATTTCCGCATGATTCGCATTTTGCTGGCCGAAGATGATGACGTGATGCGCGAGTATCTGGCGCGGGCGCTGACCAGCGCCGGCTATCACGTCACCGCGGTCGATCGCGGCACCGCCGCTGTGCCCTATATCGATTCGGGGACCTTCGACCTGCTCCTGTCGGATATCGTCATGCCGGAAATGGACGGGATCGAACTCGCACAGCATACCGCGAAGGCCGCGCCGCAGACGCAGGTCATGTTCATCACCGGCTTCGCCGCGGTGTCGCTGCGCGCCGAGGAAAATGTGCCGCAGGCCAAGCTGCTGTCGAAGCCCTTTCATCTCAAGGATCTGGTGCGCGAGGTCGACAATATGTTCGGCCGCGCCGACCGGTCGAGCCAACAATAACGACGACGGCGCGCGCGGGGGGCTTGCCAAGCCGCGCAGAGGCCTTTAGGGGGCGCGTCACCCCAAGGGATGGGCGTGTAGCTCAGTGGTAGAGCACTGTGTTGACATCGCAGGGGTCGCAAGTTCAATCCTTGCCACGCCCACCATTAAAAACGCCGCCACCCCGACGGGTTGGCGGCGTTTTTGCTTTCAGGCCATGCCGCGCGCGAGGTCGCCGCGCGAGGCATCGCCGATCTGGCTTCCCCCGTCGCAATCGAGGATTGTGCCGGTGATGTAACCCGCCGCAGGGCTGCACAGGAACACCGCCGATTCGGCGACCTCCTCGATCTCGCCCCAGCGCTTCATCGCGATGCGGTCGAAATGCGACTGCCGCGTCGCGGCGTCGGGCGCCAGGCGTGCCATGCCCTCGGTCCCCGCGATCGGCCCGGGCGAGATGCCGTTGACGCGCACCTCGGGACCCCATTCGAGCGCGAGGACGCGAATCAACTGGTTGATCCCCGCCTTCGCGGCGCAGGCGTGCGCCTGCAGCGCCGAGGCGTTGACCGCCTGCCCCGCGGTGATTGCGATCAGCGACGCGCCCGGACGGTTCAGCAGGTCGTGACAGCCGCGGAACACGTTGAAAGTGCCGTTGAGGTCGATGTCGACGACGGTGCGAAACGCGTTCGCCGACATGCCGAGCGCAGGGGCGAGGAAATTGCCCGCCGCACCCGAAATCACGATGTCCATCGGCCCGAGTTCACCCGCAACGCGCTCCATCACGCCGCGGATCGCCGCATAATCACGCACATCGCCCGACAGACCGAGCGCACCCTCGCCGATGTCCGCCGCCGCGCGCGCCGCCTTGTCGGGGTCGCGCCCCGCCACCGCGACCTTCGCGCCGAGTTCGGCAAAGCGCTTGGCAATGCCGAGGTTGATGCCGCTGGTGCCGCCGGCGACGAAGGCGGTCTTGCCGGCCAGCAGATTGGCCCGGAATGTCGTCATGCTACTCTCCCTTCGCTTGTCTCTACAGGCCGATGGCACCGATGCGGGGTTGACGGATCGAAACCAGTCGCCTTTTGAAACTGGAACAGACAGCAAGGACGAACCGATGGCAAGTACGGGCCCCACCTCGAACAGCTTCATCTCGCAGCGGCTGAAGCTTCACTATGTCGACTGGGGCAACCGCGGGGCGCCGCCGTTGCTGCTCGTCCACGGCGGCCGCGACCATTGCCGCAACTGGGACTGGGTCGCCGAAAAGCTGCGCGATCGCTATCACATTATCGCGCCCGATCTGCGCGGCCATGGCGACAGCGCCTGGTCGCCCGACGGCAATTACGCCATGGACACGTTCGTCTATGACCTTGCGCAGCTGATCCACCAGCTCGACCTCGGCCCGCTGTCGATCGTCGCGCATTCGATGGGCGGCAACATCGCGCTGCGCTACACCGGCCTCTATCCCGAAAATGTCCGCAAGCTCGTCGCGATCGAGGGGCTCGGCCCCTCGCCCAAGGTGATCGCCGAACGCGCGAAGACGGGCTATGCCGAACGCTTCCGCAAATGGATCGACGACAAGCGCGAAGCCGCGGGGCGCACCCCGCGCCGCTACGCGACGCTCGACGACGCGCTCGCGCGCATGATGGGCGAGAATGCCTATCTGACCGAGGCGCAGGCGCGCCACCTGACCGTCCACGGCATCAGCCGCAACGAGGACGGGACGTGGAGCTGGAAGTTCGACAATTACCTCAACGTCTGGCCGGCCTTCGATATGCCGCAGGACGATATCGCCGCGCTGTGGGGGGCGATCGCCTGCCCCGCCCTCTTGCTGTATGGCGCGAATAGCTGGGCCTCGAATCCCGAAAAGGATGGCCGCCTCGGGCATTTCAACACCGCCAAAGTGATCGAGTTCGAGAATGCCGGTCACTGGCTGCATCATGACCAGTTCGACCGGTTCATGTCCACGCTAGACGAATTCCTCTAAACGGGTCGCCGGTTGCGCGCGGCGGCGCGCGATAAGAGGCGGCGTAATGGCCTATACGGGGCAGGTTTCGAGGCAGCAGAAGCTCGTATCGGGCGGCGGCGCGCTGCTTGCGGTCGGTGCGGTCGGATTTGGCCTCGCGAGCGGCCTCGATCTCGATGTCGTCCGCAAGGCCAGCGACGCGATCGCGGCGATCGCCCTCCCCGCGCCCCCACCATCACGCGAGGAGGTCGCGCCAGCAAGGGTCCCGAGTGAAAAGGCCAGCGGCAAGGCGTCGGCTGCGAACAAACATGCCAAAGCCGCTGCAGTCGCCGCGCCGCCACCCAAGCTGCCCCCCATCGCGCCGCCGATTGCCACCGCGCCGCGCCCGGGCGCCGGGAACGACGCATCGGCCGGTGCCACCCCCAACTCCGGCCCCGGATCGGGCGCAGGCGGCCGCGGCGACGGGACGGGCGCTGGCGGCTCGGGCAGCGGAACCGCCGGTGGAACCAAGGCCATCTGGCGCAGCGGCACGATCCGTGACCGCGACTATCCGCGCGAAGCAAGCCGCGCAAAGGCAGGCGGCGAGGTCGAAGTGCGCTTCATCATCGAGGCCAGCGGCCGCGTCAGCGGGTGCCGCGTGACGCGGTCCAGCGGCAACGCCTCGCTCGACCGTGTGACGTGCGGCCTGATCGAGGAGCGCTTCCGCTTCAAGCCCGCGACCAATGCCGCCGGCGAACCCGTCGCGAGCCAATATGGCTGGCGGCAGAGCTGGTGGCTCGAACGCCGACACTAGGCGTCTTTCCCGATTGGTATCAATTGCGACAATGTCGCGAACGATTCGCATTAGAGTTGACTTTGCAATCGACTCTCAATAGCGGCGCCCCGAGCCAATCATAAAAACAGGGGGTTTACCGTGAAGTCATCGACATCTGCCTCGTTCCTCGCACTCTCCTGCGTGGGCAGCCTGATCAGCACGCCGGCTTTCGCCGCGGGTGAGGGCGACGCGCAGGACGCACCCGGCAGCCGCAGCGACATCGTCGTCAGCGGTACGCTCGCAACCGAAGTGGAGTCGCCCAAATCGACCGCGCCGATCGTCGACACGCCGCAGACGATCACTGTCGTTTCGCAGGAACAGCTTCGCCAGCAGAACCTGCTGACGCTGCGCGATGCGCTCGCGACCATTCCCGGCATCACCTTCGGCGCCGGCGAAGGCGGCGGCGGTTATGGCGACTCGATCAACCTTCGCGGCTATTCGGCAAACAACGACCTCACGGTCGACGGCGTCCGCGACAGCGCGCAATACAGCCGCACCGACCCCTTCAACCTGCAGCAGATCGAGGTTTACAACGGCGCAAACTCGGTCTTCAACGGGTCGGGCAGCGTCGGCGGAACGATCAATCTGGTCAGCAAGATCCCCTTCGCGCATGACGCGACGACGGTTCAGGCGGCGGTCGGCACCGACAATTATTACCGCGCGGCGGTCGACAGCAACTGGCGCCTGAACGACCTGATCGCCGTCCGTCTGAACGCGATGTATCACGAGAATGACGTACCGGGTCGCGACGTTGAATCGTACCAGCGCTGGGGCGTCGCGCCGTCGATTACGATCGGCGTCGACAGCGACACCAGCCTGACGCTCGCCTATATCCATCAGGATGATGACAATACGCCGATCTATGGCGTCCCCTATGTTCTGGGCCGCGTGAACAACGGGCCGCTTCCCGGCGTCGACGACAGCGACTATTTCGGGATCGTCAACCTCGACGAACAGAAGACAAAGGTGGACCGCCTGACCGCGACCTTCCGTCATGCGTTCAACGACAATGTGTCGGTCCGCAACCTCACCCGCTGGCAGCGCGTCCATCAGTACAGCCAGACGAGCGCCCCGCAGGGTGTCTTCTGTCTCGCCAACGGGCTCCAGCCGATCGGCGCAAACGCGACCTCGACGGTCGGCATTCCCTGCCCCGCGGGTCAGAACACCCCCGGCACCTATTACCCCTCGGGTCCGCGTGGTCTTGTCCGCGATCAGGTCAACGACCTGCTGCACAATCAGACCGACCTGACGATCGTGAGCGGCGCCAAGGGCGGCTTGTTCAACACGCTTGTCATCGGCGCGTCGTACAGTCAGGAAGATTATTCGATCGAGAATGCGCAACTGCTGCGCAATCCGGGCGGCGCGCTTCCGAACCCGGTACTGCCGCCGATCAGCCTGTCGAACCCGAATACGGTCTGGACCGGCCCGGTAAACTATGTTCGCACCGGCAACAGCTATGGCGACACGCGCAACTGGGCGATCTATGCGTTCGATACCCTCGAAATCTCGCCGATGTTCGAGATCAACGCGGGTGTCCGCTACGAAAATGCGCGCACCATTTTCCGCGCCGATACGGTGACGACCCCGGCAACCGGCGCGATCTATACCCGCGGGGCCAACCAGATCAGCGACGAGAACCTCTTCTCGTACCGCGTCGGCGCAGTCTTCCACCCGATCGAGAATGTCAGCCTCTATGCCGCCTATGGCAACGCAAAGACGCCGACCTCGGCGAGCGTCCGTGCGGGCTGCGGCCTGCCGGCGAGCCCGACGGCGGCCGATCCCTGCGCGACGGCTCCGGAAAAGGCGCGCAACATCGAATTCGGCGCCAAGGCCGAACTGCTGGACAAGAAACTGCTCCTGACCGCCGCGGTGTTCCGTAACGAGCGCACCAACTATCGCGTGCCTTCGAACGACCCGGCGCAGCCCGCCTCGTTGCAGATCCTCGACGGTCGCTCGCGCGTCGATGGCGTCGCGGTCGGCGTTAGCGGCAACGTCACCCCCGAATGGGCGGTCTTCGCGAACTACACCTACCTCGACGGCAAGGTGAAGCAGAGCGTTTCGGACTTCTGCCTTGCCAATCCGGGCAGCACTGGCTGCGGCAACAGCGTTGCGGTACCCGATCCGCAGCGCGGCGACCGGCTGTTCCAGACGCCCAGACATTCGGGTAGCCTGTTCACGACCTATGTATTCCCGTTCGGCCTCCAGGTCGGATATGGCCTGACCTATCAGGGCAAGTTCACGACGCACCAGCGTAATCTGGCGCAGCGTACGCCGCTCTCGGTCGACGATTATCTGATCCACCGTGCCTTCGTGTCTTACGACTTCAAGAACGGTCTCGTGGCACAGGTCAACGTCCAGAATTTCACCAACGAGGAATATTACACCGGCGTCCGCAACAATGTGAACGCGACGACCGGCGCCGTCACGGGCGGCTGGGCGACCCCCGGCGATGCACGCTCGGCAGTGTTCAGCCTCTTCTACAATTTCTGATTCCGGCCGGCGGGCGCGGCGATTGCCGTGCCTGCCCTTTTGGGCATAGAAGCGGTGCCATGATCCGCATCATTCCAGACGTGCTCGACGCTGATGGCGTCGCCCGGCTCCGCGCCATCCTCGATGCCGCCGACTGGATCGACGGCAACGAGACGTCGGGCGCACAAGCCGCGCTCGCCAAACGCAACCAGCAGCTCCCGGAGTTCGGTGAGGCTGCCGGAGAAGCGGGACGCTTCGTGCTCGACGCGCTCGGCCGCAGCCCGCTGTTCATCGCCGCCGCGCTACCGCTCAAAATCTACCCACCGTATTTCAACCGCTATTCGGGCGGTGAGAGCTTCGGCGACCATATCGACAACGCGATCCGGCTGCGTCGTGGCAGCGATTTCCGGATGCGGAGCGATCTGTCGGCGACGATCTTCCTCGCCGCCCCTGACAGTTACGAAGGGGGCGGGCTGGTCGTCGAGGGTCTTACCGAAGCCCCCGGCCTCAAGCTGCCGGCCGGCCATATGGTCCTGTATCCGTCGACCACTGTACACCGCGTCGAGCCGGTGACGTCAGGTACGCGCGTCGCGAGCTTCATGTGGATCCAGTCGATGATCCGCGATCAGGGGCAGCGAAACCTTCTGCTCAACCTCGACATGGGCGTTCAGGGCGCAGCGGCAACACTCGGTCAGGGCGACGCCACCGTCGTTCGCCTGACCGGCGTCTATCACAACCTCCTGCGTCTCTGGGCCGACAGCTAGTCCAGCATGGCGCGCCATGCGCGCGAAACCTGTTCGCGCCCGCCCGCGACAACGCACGCCGCAAGGCTCTGCGCATCGGCGAGCGCGATCGCCGCCTCCGGCCCGAGCACCGTCAGCGCGGTCGCCCAGCCATCGGCCATCATGCAGCTGCGGTGGAGCACCGTCACCGACGCGACGCCGTTGACGATCGGGCGCCCCGTCGCGGGATCGAAGCTGTGTGAATAATGGCATCCATCCACCGAAAAACCCCGGCGATAATTGCCCGACGTCGCGACCGACAGGTCGTGCAGCGCCACTCGCCACGCCGGGATCGACGATGTCGGAGGCATTTCGACATCGACCCACCAGGGCTGTCCGTCGGGACGAATCCCTTCGCCACGCAGCTCGCCGCCGACGTCGAGCAGGAAATGCCGGACGCCGCTTGCGAGCAGCCGCTCGGCGGCAAGGTCGACGCCATAGCCCTTGGCGATCCCCGACAGGTCGAGCGCAGTCCCTTCGCCGCGCCGGATACGCCGCGTCGCGGGGTCGAAATCGATCATGCGATCCGCGGCCAGCCCGGCCTCGGGAACATGCTCGATTGGCCCCGAGCTGCCGAACCCCCAAGCCTCGGTCAGACGGCCGAGGCCGGGATCGAACGCGCCGTCGCTGGCGCGCGCGATCCGCAGCGCCGCCTCCACGACATGCGCGAATTCGGCGGGAATGTCCTGCCATGCCCCCGCCGCACCGCGGTTGAAACGCGAGAGGTCCGATCCCGCTTCCCACTGGCTCATCTGCGCGACGACGAGGTCGAGCGCCGCCTGCACGCCTTCGGCCGTGCCTGCAGGCGGCGAAACCGCCTGCAGCGACCAGTCCGTTCCCATGCTTGTCCCGGAGAAGCCGCGAACCGTCGCCCCCGCGTCGCGCCCGGCGAACGCCGCGGACGTCAGCGCGCGGGGGATCAGGATACGGTCGGTCAGGGCGCGAGCACTTCCAGCGTCGTGACATAGCTCGCGCGGCGCTGCGGCGTCGCGGGTTCGGGGGCACCTTCCGCACGCTCGGCCTGCGGGGTCGTGACGTTCAGCCAGTACAGGCCGGGTTCGGCCCAGTTGATCTCGACGTTGCCGTCGGCGCCGGTCTTGAGGTCGACCTGGCCGAGCTGGTCGCGATAGCGGATGCCGCCGGGAATCACCGTCACGGGCAGACCCGCGGCGGGCTTGCCGTCGAGCAGGAACTGGAACGTCGCCGCTTCGCCCGAAATCGGGTCGTTCGGGTGCGTGACGGGGACCAGCTCGATGCCTTTGCCCGTCGGCTTGAACAACGTCGTCGTCGGCTCGCCGACGGTCACGAAAATCTCGTTGCGGTTGTTCGATTCGGCGGTCTTCACATTGGTCGCGCCGGCGGGAAGGCGCTCGGCGAGATTGGCGGTGGTCGTGCCGCGCGGGAGGCGTTCGGTCTTGCCGTTCAGGTCATAGCTGCCCATCACGCCATCAACGACCGACGCGATGCGCCAGGTGCCCTTCTGCGTCAGATGGACGTCGAAGGTGCTGCGATAACGCCCCGTCGCCTTGTTCTCGATCGCCGCTTCGCTTCCGTCGGGCGCCCACGCCTTCATCGCGTCGAGGCGCAGCGGCTGGTGCTCGAAATAGAAGAGGTCGTTCGATACCGCGGCGTCGACGGTAACCCAGACATCGTCACCCGACAGCACGGTCGATGACGGCATCATCCACTGGCGATGCGCGGAGGCCGGAACGGCGACCAGCGCCGCAAGCGCGGCGGTCGCGGCGAAACCCCAAATTCGCTTCTTCATATCCCTGTCCTTTCAAGGCGTTATTTCCGTGATTACCAAGCCGTGAAACATCCCGTTTCATCTGAAATCACGCTAGCGGAAGGCGACCGAAACGGCCCCCAGTTCAGTCGTTCCGGCGGCGCGCCCGCCCGCCCCGGCCTTTGCGGGCCAGGTAAAGGGAATACGCAGGAGCTCGCGGCCGCCGACTTCGCGCGCCGCCTCGATGACCAGCGTATACGCGCCGGGCGCGGTCGCGCCGAGCTGCGCGCGCGAGAAGGAGATCTTGTGTGCGCCGGGCGCGCGCGTCGCGCCGGTGATGCCGTTGGCGGGGAAGGTCATCGAGCGCCCCGCGGCGCGCCACCACTGGCGTACGTCGCGCAGCCACTTGGTGCCCTCGTTGGCCTTCATGTCATAATCGTACCAGACCGCGACGGTCCTCGCCTTCGCCCCGGCCTTCTCGACCCAGATCGCGACATAGGGCTTGTGATATTCGGCGACCTTCAGCCGCGGAATGTTGATCGTCACGTCCATCGTGCCCGGGTCGGCGGCGAAGGCGGGCGCAGCGAACACCGCGCCGAGGCCGATCGTGCCGCCAAGGATGCGCGCGGGGGTGGAAAGCTGCATGACTGGTCTCCCTAGTGAATGAAGATGACGGCGATAGCGGCCGGAATCGCAAGCCCCAGCCCGACGAGTGGCCAGGTGCTCTTGCGCTTTGCCGAATGGAGCTGGAGCAGGAACAGCCCGGTGACCGCGAAGACGAGGCAGGCGAAGGAGAAGATGTCGATGAACAGGCTCCACTCGCCGCCCGAATTGCGTCCTTTGTGGAGGTCGTTGAGGTAGGAGATCCAGCCGCGGCTGGTCACCTCGCCGGAGGCTGCGCCGGTCGCGAGGTCGATCGCGACCCACGCGTCGCCGCCGGGGCGCGGCGCGGGCAGATAGACTTCATCGGCGGACCATTCGGCCTCGGCGGAGGCCTTGACCGGGAAGCTGTCCTCGACCCATGCGGCAACGTCGGCGGGGAGCGGCGCCTTTTCGGCGTCAGGGACCGCCGCCTTCAGGCGCGCGAGCAAGGCCGCGGGCATCTGCGCCGATTGTTCGGTGATGACCGGCGTCCCCTCGATATCCGCGGCATGATTGAGCGTGAAGCCCGTGATCGCAAACAGCAGCAACCCGATCAGGCTGACAGCCGAGCTCATCCAGTGCCACATGTGCAGCTGTTTCAGCCAAAAGGCTTTCCGGCTCTTCCTGGTCGCCGGTCGCGAGGATGTCGGTGCGTGCATCGAAAGGTTCAGACTGGGAATGATGCGGGGGCATTATCGAGAACGATTCGCAATTACAATAAATTTCGCCGCTTTGACTGTTCCGCCTCCCGAAGACGGGGTGATGTTCGGGCATTGGGGACCTCATCGGGAACGAGGCGCCGCGGGAAAGTCCGCTCGGTGGTCCCCCGACGTTCCGGAAACAGTTCCTCGACCGACGCGCGACCTGCCCGGTCAGGTGCGGACCCTCCGCCCGATCAAATCTCGACCTGGCTGCCGAGTTCGACCACGCGGTTCACCGGCAACTTGAAGAAGGTCATCGGTGTCTCGGCGTTGCGCACCATCGCCGCAAACAGATGTTCGCGCCACAGCGCCATGCCGGGCCGGCGCGAGGGCACCAGCGTCTGGCGGCTGAGGAAATAGGCGGCCGCCATCGGGTTACACTTTTCGCGCTCCATCACCGGAGCCAGTGCGTGCGGCACATCGGGACTTTCGGCGAAGCCGTAACGGACGATCACGCGGGTGAACCCCTCGCCAAGCGGCCTGACGTCGAGCCTGCGGCCCTCGTCGACCTGCGGCGTCAACGCGGTCTCGATGGTCACGATGAACACGCGCTCGAGGAGCACGAGATTATATTTGAGGTTGTGAAGCAGCGCGGGCGGAACGCCCTCGGAACTGCTGGTGAGGTAAATTGCGTTCGCCGGGATGCGCTGCACCTTCGTCGTCGATTTGAGGAAAGCCTCCAGCGGCATGGTTTCTTCGGTGAGCTTGCGGTGAGCAGTGCGCGGCCGCGCCGCCACGTGTCGAAGATGAGCACGAGCACCACGGCGATCGTTACCGGCAACCAGCCGCCGTCGAGGAATTTGGTCGCCGACGCCGCGAACAGGCCGAGATCGAGCAGCAGCAGGATGGCATAGATCGGGACAGCCCATAGCGGGTTCCAGCGCCATATACGGAACACGACGAAGCCGATCATCAATGTGGTCAGCACCATGGTCAGCGTCACCGCCAGCCCGAACGCCGCGGCGAGCGCGCTCGAGCAGCAGAACCAGCAACCATGCCGGCGCCATCAGGTAGAAGGGCGAGCGGATCGCCGAAGGATCGCCGAGAACCAGCGCCGACTGGCCGGCATAGCAGAGCAATAGCGCCGGCAAGGCCAGGCACAGCCACGCCCGCGCGATCGCACCCCGCCCGAAATGCCCCATATCGGCATAGAGCGCCTCGGCCCCGGTCACCGCGAGCACCACCGTGCCGAGCGTGAAGAAGGCGCGCACCGGGTCCGCGAGGAAAAACTGCGCGGCATAGACCGGATTGACCGCCGCCAGCACGCCGGGGTTTGCGGCGACCTGGATGCCGCCGGGCACCGCAATCGTCGCGAACCACAAGGTCATCACCGGACCGAAAAAAGTGCCGACCGTGCCGGTGCCGTATCGCTGGATCGCGAACAGGGCGACGATGATGACGAGGGTCAGCGGGATCACCCACTCACCGAACGCCGGGTCGAGCAGCGACATGCCTTCCACTGCCGACAGGATGGAGATGGCGGGTGTGATCACGGCGTCGCCATAGAACAACGCCGTCGCGAGCAGCGCGGCGCCGGCGACCCACGGCAGTGCGGGCGACGTCCTGGCGACGCGTTCGATCAGCGCGAGCAGCGCGAAGCTGCCCCCTTCGCCACGATTGTCCGCGCGCATCGTCACAAAGACATATTTGACGGTGACGACGAGGATCAGCGCCCAGATCAGCATCGACAGCACGCCAAGCACATGGAATTGATCGAGCGGCAATCGGTGATGGCCGATGAAGCTCTCGCGGAATGCGTAGAGCGGGCTCGTGCCGATATCGCCGAACACGACGCCCGTGGCACCGAGCATCAGCTTCGCGGTGGGCTTCTGGCTCGCCGCGGTCATACGCGGACCGAGGGATCGGGATGGCCAACAGTGCGCATGGGATCTCCGTGATCGGCGGCGGCACTGGCGGCCTGTCAGATTGATGGCGCGACCGAAACGAAAGACAGAAAGGGATCGTCGCCGCCATTGATCCGGATAGCCGGAGCATTTGCAAATGCACACTCATGCGATTGGCGCAATTTATGGCCGCCATTCGCGCCAACCGCCCCCCGCCCGCTTCGGGACGCGCGGGTCAGCCGCCCTTCTTCTGCGCTCGCGCGGCCTTGACGCCCTCGAGGAACTGCTTTTCGTTGACCTTTACCGCCAAGCCCTTCGCCGACAGGAAAAAGGCGGCCCGCGGCATGGTGATATTGCCTTCGCGGGTGCTCAACACCGCGCCCTGCGGCGCCAGTGCGGCGACCTTGCCGAGAACCGCGGCGCCGTCGGCGCTGCGGACCTCTGCGCCGGGCTTCAGCGCCCCGTCGACCGCTGTCGCATCGGCCTCGGCTTGCCTCAGCACCGCGACAATCTTCGCCTTCGGCGCCTTCAGCGCGGGCCCCTTGCCGCCCTTTACAAAGGCGCCCTTCGGGACGACCAGCCCGTTGCCGTCGATCGACACCGCGACCCGATCGCCCGAGATCTTCGCGATCCGGCCGACCTCCTCGCCATTCTGATCATAGACCTTCGTGCCGACGGTCAGCGAAGCGGCTGGCGCAGCCTCCTGCGCCGACGCGGCGGAGCCGGCAATGAGCGCCGCCCCGGCAAGGCACAGCGCGGCGATCTGGCCGAAAGACTTGGACATGACACGCTCCTGTCGAATAACCAGAGCTGCCCGTGCCGCATCGCGCGGCCTTACGCCAAATGCCATATTGTCCGGCCGTGCAGCGGACGCGGCGAGCCGACAGAGCCGCCTGTGGCTTACAGGTCAATGCACGGTCGGCGGGCCATGGCCGCGCACGCGCTCGCCATCGAATTCCAGCTACGGGGCAATCTCCATCGCGGCGCCCCGATTGCTGACAGTCCGCTGTCCAAGCCGCATAGGTGAAAAGACGACGATCAATCCCGCCGCGGATCGTAGGGTTTTGCCGCGCGCTGGGCGAGACGTTCGCGATAGCGCGCATCGGTGCCGGACAGGTTTTCCGGCTTGAATAAAGTTTCGACCGGTCGCCCGAGAACCACGAGCAAGGTGTCCCAGTCTTGCCTGCCGAGTTGCTTGTAGCGATAGTCCAGCCCCGGCGAAGCCAGCAGTTGCTCGATTTCAGGCCGCGCGAAGGCGGCGGCTGCGCCAATCCGGCGAAAGCCGCTGCGCACGGCGTTGACCCCCTCGGTCAAATCGCTGAACCCGTATTTGCCGGGATCATAGACCGAATATTCGCGCAGCAATCGCAACAGGTCAGGCACCGCTTCCACGCCTCGGTCGCCCTGTCGCTTGATCAAGCCGGTCGCATAGTGGCTCATCGCCGGGTCGGCCAGAATTTGGCGTTCCTCGGGAAGAAGCGTCGCGTAAGCGCCTTCGGGCAGCCCCGCCAGGACATTTACCCAGCCACGCTGCCGCTTCTTGTCACTCGCCGACAGATATCGGCTTGCAGCGAACCGCCGGAGGTCGGCAGCTTCATCCCTTACCCGCGCAATGACCGCCCACGAGCCATCCGCAGATTCGACGCGTGGATCCTCGAAAATGCGGCCCAGCAACCTGCGGTCGCTATCGCCGAGCGGCTGATCACTCGCCTGAAAGGAAGCCATCCATTGATTTGCCAGCAAAAACGCGGGGTCGCCCGGCGGCCGGAGAGGGTCGTCGAGCGCACGCGCAAGCTCTTCGCGCGTCTTTGCTTTCGCGGCCTCCATGTCCACACCGCGCGCGACATTCGTATGGTCGAGCAACAGCCGGTCGACCGGAACTTCGGCCCACATCTTGCCGTCCCCGAGCCGCCTTTTCTGCCAACCGAACCGGAAATTCTCGATTCCGCCGGACGTCCCGACCAGCAATGGAGCCGACGGGACGAAAATCGACAGGATCGATTGCCGCAGCAGGACCTCACCCTCGGCATCTGTAATGGTGAGCGCCTTGCGTTGCGGTGTCGAGGGTCCGAACGACCAATCCTGCGCTCCACGATGCCTGGCGCCCTCCACGGCAGGCCCATCCTCTATCGAAATCGAAAAATCGGGTTCGGGCCTGTCGCCGCTGACAAGCAGGGCCTTGTCCCCCGCGAGCATCAGGTTCCATTCGGCTTCCAGCGCACGTTGTCCGGCGAGCGGATCGCTGGCGACATATTTCGTCTTTTCGAGCAGCCCGTACCCGATCGGCTTGGCGCGTTCGCCCGGCGTCGAGTTTGGCGCAATACGATAGGTAGAGGTGGCGTTAGGAGCGGCGATGCGGACCGACGTGACGCCGGGCGTCTTGAGCAGCGCGGCGCACAATGCATCGCAACGGCGCTCGAACGGCCGGACGACAAGAATGTCGCCTTTCAGGACGATCGGCGCACTTGCCGGAATGTCCGGTTCCTTGAGGCCAGCCAGCCAGGCCCGTGCCGAGATGAGGCCGGGTTGAGGGATCGCCCAGAAGAGCGCGAGTGTCGCCAAACCCGATAACAGGTTCAGAGGAACCCCGGAAAGGAAGTTGCCAAGCAGCAGCCGAAGAAGCGCGAAGGCGACACCGTAAAGGAAGGCCGTTGGCATGATCCCGAGGATGAGCCCCGGGATAATCAGGAACATGCCAATGACAACCATCGATGGCATGGACAGCGCGACAAACGCCCCAACGCCGGTGACGATCAGATAGGTTTTCAGCCACATGCGGCGAGGCGTACCGGATCGCGATCAATTTACGGTAAATTCTGTTCAACGCAACAATCCCGGCTCTCCGGGATGATCGTAATGCGCTGGGACGGATAGGTGGCGGAGACGGAGGCCATCAATTCAAGAACGGAGACGGGCAGAAATGCGCGACGTTTTGAATACGCAGGGATAGAATACCATGGATTATACCATGGTATCTTTTTTTACCTCTCCGGCCGGTTTCGACCTGTGACCGCCCGCACGGCGATCGAGGATCGACACGGCCGCTAGAATCTCGTCGAGAGTTTTGATGGTGGGATTCGCGGAACGGAGCAATTGCGATATTCGAGATTCCGACACGCCAATCAGCTTCGCGATGTCTCGTGCCTTATGCCGGCTCGCTGTTCGCCTCACGTTGTCAAAAAGACTCTGCGCGTCACCCGCGCGCGGCGGTCGGTTGATGCTGTCGGTCAAGCGCGAGCCTGCCTCGCCGCCCATTCTGCGGCGTGCTTCGGGCAAAGGTCTTTTTCGGGCGCGGGCCGGTGGGTGCAATGATCGCAAAGCCCCTTGTCGCACCTCCCAGACTTCCGGCTGGGCACCTTCCAATCGCACTCGCGCGTCACCCGGCGGCGCTTGCAGGCGCTGCACTTCCGCCGGGGTCCGCAGACGATGGCGTGCTGTCCGCCCGGCAGGGTGACGCGCTCGCAGGCCATCAGGCCCGCTCCCGCTCCGCTTTGAGCTTTCCTGCCCACGCCGCGGCATATGCTTCGAACGCCTCGCGATCGCCGCTACAGCAAGTCCAGTGCGGCTTCCCCCGGCGGGTGACCGGCTTCCCGCCTCCCCTCGGCCATTCGGTGCGGGTATCGATCCGAAGTGCCGCGGTGCCGATATCCTGCCCGGGCCACTTGAACGAAACGATCACTTGCTCGACGCGCCAGATTCCGTCGCTTCGCTTCGGAGCATAAGCGTGCGACCGGAGATACTGTCCGTCCCGCAGGATCTTCGCATCGGGGAAACGGCGCAGGATGATCTTCTCGAACCGCCTGATCCACCGGGTCTCGCGGTGCTTCGCCTCGGCGCGATAAAGGTTGTGGCGCGCCTCGCAGAGCGGGGTGCAAAAGACCACGCTATGCTGATGACCCTGCACGTCATCGTAATGGATATCGCGCTCGTCGAGAAAATCGGAATCGATGCGGTGCCCGCAGCCCGAGCATTCGAAATGCCAGCCGTGGTGGATCATGAGCCAGGCCGGAACGATGCCGGTTTCAGCGCAATGGTCGGCCCAGCGCACGCGATTGCAAGTCACATAGGAGATATCGCCGTCGGCGTATTCGTTCGCCCCGTGCCGGCGGGCCGTGATCGCGTGCTTGGCGAAATAGATCGCGCCCGTCCGCTCGTCGTTTTCCATGACGGCATAGGCTTTGAGGGTGGCAGCTTTTGTCATGCTCCGCCCCTCCCCCGCTTCTTCTGCGAGATCTCGCCCACGCTGCGGACCTCGGACGGATGCACGATTTTCCCGTTCGCCGCGTGCCAGGTCAGATTGTGGCGCTGAAACCAGCCCGGAGGCAGCTCCCATATGCCGCCGACCATAAAGGGCTCCAGATCCTGAGGGTTCTCGGCAAGATAACCGAGGATGCCGCCCGCGGTTTCCATCGCGCCGACGCCAGCCTGTTCGGCGAAGGCGGTCGCAACCTTGGCGACATGCTCGAGCACGAGCTGCGCGTCGTATCGTTTCGGGGCCATCATTCGCCTTCGTGCTCGATTGTCGGCGAGCCGTCGCGCTCCGGGCCGAAGAACATCCAATAGTGCCGTTGGACGGCCGATTTCACTGCGCCCTCGGTCGCATTGAGAAGCGCCGCGACCTCCGCAACTGTGCAGGGTATCGAGGTTCCAGCCTCGCCCAGCGTCTCGCTGTCGATATATTGATAGCGGAGAAGTGACACGATCTGCACGAGGTTCGGGAATTTATAGTCGGTGGTCTCGATCGACGGCACGCCGCGCCAGTCATCTTCGGCCGGAGCAACCTCGTCGACAAGCGCCTGAGACAGGTTGAACACGCTCGCCGCAGTCTGAGCGTCGAACGCTTGCCAGCCGACGGCCCAAAAGAAGAGAGTTTCGCGAACAAGCTCTCGTCCGGGCGCCGCATCGCCAAAGTCGATTTCCTCGAAAGGCTTGTCTTCGTCGTCGCCTTCGCCGTCCGGCCCGCCCTGATCGAAGCCGAAAGGCGATCGGCCGTACGCCTCATAGGCGGGGAAATTGGGTAGCCGCGCCTCGCGGATCGCCGCGAAGCGGCTCGCTATGCTCACCTCGTTCATGCTGCCTTTGCCTCCTGTTCGCGTGCTTCGTACCAGCCCGGCGGCGGGCGCCGCCCGTCGCGGCAGAAGCCGCAGCGGCCGTCGACGAGGCGCGGCATGTCCTCGCCGCATTCCTCGCACTCGCCCGGCGCACCGGCCGGGACGGGCGCGCGCCGCGCTGATTGATTTTTCGAGGTTGGTGGCGACCAGGTCGGTCGCGAAATCGACGTCGTCGGCCATTACGCAGCCTTCCGGCGCGCGAGCTGCTCGCTCTGCCACTGGCGCACCTCGGCCTCGCTCCAACGCGAGGAACCGCCGCCGGGATGGCATGGCGCAGGGAAATCCCCCTGCCTGATCCAGCGATAGATGATGGTCTTGCCGTAGCCGATGATGTTCATCACCTCCGGCAGCGGGATAAGGCGGTCATTGGCCGCATCGATCATGGGGTGCCTCCTTGGCAAAGGGAAATGTGATGTCGGGGTTCTGGGCGCGGATCATGTCGCGCAGCAGCGGCGGCTCGGGCGTCGCCGGGTCGAAGGGCGCGAGGTATTTGCGCTGCGCCTTGCACCATGCCTTGTAAGGCCAGTACGCGCGCTCGCCGAAGGGATAGGCGTCGCGGATCGCGCGCTTGCGATGGGCGAAACTGATGTCGGCCGGGAGCGTCGCGTGAACCGCGGCGATCGTCTGCCGGGAGCGTTCTGACCAGTTCATGCGGCATCCCGATCGCGATAGGCCCGCGGCCGGTGCTCCATCGGCAAGATGTCATAGGGGTGCGCGCTGCTGAGGTGATCGCGGCCCGGAAGCTGGATGCTCACATATTGCTGGTTATGCCCGAAACAGAGCGCGGGCTTACCTACAAAGGTGCAGGGCTCGCCGAACCCTGGCGGCTCCGGCGTCCGCACACACCGAGCGCGCTTCAAAAACTCGCCGAAGGTCAAATGGCCGAAAGCATCACATCGCCAAGCATCGGCCATCGCCTTGCCGCGCGTCGTTGTCACATAGATACCGGCGCCGTAACCTTGCACGGTCACCTCGAAGCGCTTGAGCTTCGGAAAATCCGCCGCGCTCAACCGTCGTCTCCCCGGCTGACCTGAATGTCGAGGTCCATGCCGATGACCTGGCGCACGGCCTCTGCGACGGTTTCAGCATTGATGGTGACGGCCTGCGCGGGCGAATCCACGGTGATCGACGCTGTCAGGCTGGGCGCCTCAAAAAGCGCGATGGGCAACTCCATCTTCAGGTTTATGGCGCGCTCGTTTCGGGCGAGGCTGGGATAACCAGCGGTCGCCTTCACGCTCGGTCTGCTGGAACCGCCCTGCCCGCGCCCGATTGTCAGCCAGAAATCGAGCAGTATGACGTGCTTGCCGTTGGCGCGGCTCTCATATCCCCAATATTTGGTCATCTCTCATCGTTCTCGATAAAGGCCGCCGCCCCTGCCGTGGACGTGACAAGGGCGGCGACAGGTTGGCCCGGCCCACGGGACTGCAAGGGAGCCGAGTTTCGGGAGAAGATGGCCGCGGCGCTGGACGGAACGCCGCGCGCGTGATCGATGGCGCCGACGGCACCGCCGAGGCTCGCGCCGAACAGCAGCAGCGCGCCCAGCGTCCGCTTGCGGGGCACGTCGGCCGTCAAGGTTCAATCACTGGGTTGCCGACGCCGTCGAACGTGACGCCGCGCGGGATGACGATCGCGGTTCCCGAACCGAAGCGGATGCAAATGCCGTGCGGATGCGCCGTGACCCGCGCAACCTCCTCGCCGACGAGGTTGCGCAAATCCGTCGGCTGCTCGGCGGCGGGCTCTGCGGTGAGATTCGACGGATCGGTACGGATCGCGCCATTTTGCGGACCGTCGAAGCCATCCGGACGCCAGTCGACCCAGCAAGCCGAAAGCTGCTCGACGATCGTCCCCGGCACGCCGGAGCGAACATGGCGAACGCGATCGCCGCTCACGAAAGTCTGCTCGCCGCCCATCAGATCATCAGCCCGTCGGTATCGAGCCGCTCAAGCGCGCGGGACAGGATCGCGTCGGCGCACGCCTTGGCGCGGCGCCGCAACTCGGCCTCAAGGTCGGCCGTCGCCACAACGGTCAGCAGCGGCGCGGCCGGCAGCGAGAGATTGCGCGCCCGGTGCGGATCGCGGATCAGGAGCCCTTGCCTGACCAGCCCATCGACAAGCCGGCGCGCCGAACTCTTCGACGCGAAACCCAGCGCGGCGGCGATCTCTTCCAGCGTCGGAGCGCAGGCCGTCGACGCGATGCGCTCGCGGACGAAATCGAGGGTGCGGATTTCCAGCGGGGTCACCGGAACACCGCCATCAGGAGCGGGACGCCGAACGTCACCGACGCAAACGCGATCGCGACATAGGCGAGCCGCGCGTCGAAAACGACCTCAGCAGTATCAGGATGCTCGTGGGCGGGTTTCATCAAAGGCTCCGTCGTGGTGACGGCGTCCTTCTATATGCCTCGGGGAATATTCTCAAGCATAAATATTCTTAGCGGAATATTTTACTCCATCGGGTCATCGTACATCTCGTCAGCATACCACTCGGGTTCGCCCTGTTCCTTGCGCGCTGGCGGCAAAACAGGCTCATCACCGTCGAACGCTATGCGGACGTAAAACCCTCTGCCCTCGGCGCCTTGGAATATGGCCTTCGCCTCACCCCTGCGTATTTGCTGTCCAACATAAGGCGCGCGATTCGCCGGCAGGTAGCCGAGTTGCACGTCGGCCTCAGAAAAAACCGCTACGGCGTGCTCGTCGTATGGGTTCTTCGGCTCAGGCCGCAACTCGACGGGATCGCCGGGTTCAAGCAATTCGATGCCGAAGCGGCGCGGTGGACCGCTCTTATTCGGGAAGTCGATGCCGACGATCGGAAGGGTGATTTGGGCGAGCATGGCTTGCCCCGCCCTTACCCCATGCGGCGCCCGATGAAAATCACCCGGCCCATAATGTGGCATTCGCCGTCGTGCGCCTCTGTCGGCCGGACGACGGGATTATCGGGCGACATCAGAAGCGCGCCTGAAGGCAGACGACGCAGGCGACGGATCATGCCAAGGTCGCCGTAGCTGACGGCCCAGATCATGTCTTGATCGTCCAGCCGCCGCGAGGAAGTGTCGAGCAGCACAATATCGCCATCGCGAATGGTCGGCTCCATACTGTCGCCGCGGCCCTGCACGACTTTGAGCGCGCTGACCGGCCCGTCGTAGAGGCCGCGCAGCCACTCCATGCGGAACGGTGCTCGTCCCTTTACCTCGGCCGTGCCGTCGAGATAGGTCGCGCCCATTCCGAGCGCGAGGTCGACCTCATCGATAAGCGCAAGACCCAGCTCATCGGCGAAATCCTCTGGCGACATTATTATACCGCTGCCCTGACCATTGCCCTTCGGCGGTGACCAAGGCGTATCGCAAAACGCGCGCGTCCCCACCCCGGACAGCTCGACGAGCAGCGATAGGTTCTCACCCTCGGGGATAGTCTGTCCGCTTTCCCACTTCGACACCGTGGGCTGCGCCGTGTCGAACATTTCCGCAAAATCGGCCTGGTTCTTCTTCAGGTGCTTCCTGAGGGCAGTGATGTTCCGGGCGAGCGCGGCGTTCTTCATGCGTGACGCATAATTGAAGCCCGGAGACATTTCTAATGCCTGTGGGAATATTCTTGCTTGCATATTTATTCCTGAGGGAATATCAGCCGTGCTCATGGACAACCTCCGAGACATCAGGCGTCAGCTTGGACTGACGCAAATCGAAATGGGCGAGAAGCTGGGGCTCGACCAGTCCACCATCTCCCGATTTGAAAGCGGCGCGCTCGCCATCGACAAGCGTACTTCTCTCGCCGTGCAGGCTCTCGTCACGGCTCATGTCGCGATCTGCGGCGCCTGCGATCGTCGTTCCAGCGATCCGGCGTGCGACTCCTGCACCCGCACCGATTGCGGCCTCCGCCAAAAGGAGGCCGCGTGACCCAGTTTCCCGGCATCGCGCTCCCCCCGCGGCGGTGTCGGCCCGAGGCGCGGCGGGGGCTTCCCGCTGTTCCTCCCGGCTCCCGCCGCGTCCGTTTTTCGCTTCCTGTTCCATGCGGTGAAATTGCCGCAACAATGAGTGCTAAACCATGGAAATAATGGGTCAGTTTTCCACTCTTGCTGTAAAAATGCTGATCGCGGACACGCTGCGCATGTATGTCGGCGGGTATCAAAAGCGCGTCACCTGGCCCGAACTGGCCGAGGCGACGTGGGACCGCGAAGGCGACTTGAAGACATGGGAGCGCCGCCTGCGCAGCTATGTCGAGGACGGCGGCTCGTTGATGCCGGTCGACGTGATGATGCGCGTCTTCTCCGCCCTGCCCCCGCAGGCATTCCAGCGCATCGCGACCCGTATGGGTTTCAGCGTCGCGCCGATGGAGGTCAATGAGGCCGCCACGGTGCGTCGTGCCGGCGCCGCCGCGGCGCGCATCGCCGCGACGATCGCCGATGCCAACGAGGACGGGCACGTCAGCCATACAGAGCTGGGCGGCATCGTCGACGTCATCATCAGCGAAATGCCGAGCATCCATTCAGTCGTGGGGGCCGGACCGGCGCCCTAGGACCGGCGCCTTTCCCAAGAAATCCGCCCCTCGGGGCACAGTAAGGAGCGAAAGCTATGAGCGAAGCCACGGTTTCGGACGAACAACTGCGCCTGTTTATCGAGCGCATCGAGCGTCTTGAGGAAGAGGACAAAGGCATCAAGGATGATATCCGCGATACCTATAACGAAGCAAAATCACAGGGATATGATACGAAGGCAATGCGGCAGGTCATCGCCCTGCGCAAAATGCCCGTTCACGACCGCAAGGAAATGGAGGCGATCCTCGACCTCTATAAATCCGCGCTCGGCATCGACTGATGGTCCCGTACCTCAACTTCGTCGCGGCGAAGGCGGTTACGGCCGCCGACGTTGGCATCGCGCTGACGCTCGATGATATCCACCCCGCCCTTAGACCGCACTGCCGCGATATCGTCCATTGGGCGATCCGCGGCGGCCGGCGAGCGATCTTCGCCGATTTCGGGCTGCACAAGACCAGTATGCAGCTCGAATTGACGCGGTTGGTTCGGTTGTTCGAGGGCGGGCTGCAACTGCAAATCGCACCGCTGAACGTGATCCTTGAAGGGACTTTCGACGAGGATGCGAAGCGCATCGGCGAGGTTCTGCGCTTCGTCCGGTCCGATGCCGACATCGATGAGGCCATCGCGGTCGGTTTCGTCGGGACGTTCATCACCAACTATGAAAGCGTCCGCGAAGGCAAGATCGCTGTCAGCCGTTTCAACGCGGTGAGCCTGGACGAAGCGGATTGCCTGCGCGGGTTCGGTGGAACGAAGACCTTCCGCGAGTTCATGGCGATGCTCGCGGGCGACGACCGCAAGAACGGCGTCCGCACCGACGGCATCCGATACCGGTTCGTCGCGACTGCGACGCCCAGCCCGAACGAATATATCGAGCTGCTCGCATATGCCGCTTTCCTCGGGGTGATGGACGTCGGGCAGGCGAAAACCCGCTTCTTCAAGCGCAACAGCGAGAAGGCCGACCAGCTCACCATCCACGCGCATAAGGAAGACGAGTTCTGGCTGTGGGTCAATTCGTGGGCCGCGATCGTCCAGAAGCCATCGGATCTCGGGCATAGCGACGACGGCTATAACTTGCCCCCGCTCCGCGTGCACTGGCACGAGGTAGCCTCGGACCATAGCAAGGCTGGTACCGAAAAGGACGGGCAGGCCAAGTTGCTAAAAACCGACGCGATCGGCGTCGTCGAAGCCGCCCGGGAGAAGCGGGAAAGCATCGATGCCCGGATGGCGAAGGTCATGGAGCTTCGCGCCGAAGATCCTGACGCGCACCGCCTGATTTGGTCCGACCTCGAGGCGGAGCGTCACGCGGTCGAGCGCGCGATCCCGGACGTGGTCAGCATCTATGGATCGCAGGACACCGACGACCGAGCCCGCGCCTTTGAAGGTTTCAAGAACGGCACGGTCCGCGAACTGTCGACCAAGCCGGTGATCGCCGGCGCGGGCGGCAACCTGCAGAAACATTGCGCTTGGGAGATTTTCGCGGGGGTCGGGTTCAAGTTCCGCGACTTCATCCAGGCCATTCACCGCGTTTACCGGTTCGGGCAGACCGAAGAGGTCCGCATCGACATCATTTACACCGAAGCGGAACGCAACGTCCGCGCGAAGATCGAGCGGAGCTGGCGCCAGCACGACGAGATGCGCGCCCGCATGTCCGAAATCATCCGCACCTATGGCCTTGGCCTCGAAGGCGCGCACGACGTGCTCGCCCGCTCGTCGGAGGATGGCAGCGGAGCGACGTGCGAAGAGGGCCACGACTGGAAGGTCTGGCGCAACGACACGGTCTTGCAGACCGCGGCGCTGCCCGATGACAGCGTCGGCCTGATCGTCACGTCGGTACCATTCTCGACGCAGTACGAGTACACGCCGAGCTACAATGATTTCGGGCACAGCGACGACAACGCCCATTTCTTTCGCCAGATGGATTTCCTCTCCCCCGGGCTGCTGCGCGTGCTGCGGCCCGGCCGAAAGCTATATGTCCATGTGAAGGACCGGACGCGGCCGGGCGGTCTCGAAGGGGTCGGGTTCCAGACCGTCGACCCGTTCCATGCCGACTGTATCGCCCATTATCGGCGCCACGGCTTCTATTACATGGGGATGGTGACGGTCGAAACCGACGTCGTTCGCGAGAACAACCAGACCTATCGGCTCGGCTGGACCGAGAAATGCAAGGACGGCTCGCGGATGAGCGTCGGCATGCCGGAATATGTGCTGATCTTCCGCAAGGCGCCGACGGACAACAGCAACGGCTATGCCGACGACCCTGTCGTTCACGGCAAAAAGGAATGGAACCGCTCGGCCGGTCACGCGATCGGCGAGGAGCCGGGCTGGAGCGAGGAAGAAGAACCCGGTTCGGCCGGCCCAGTAACGGGCCATGCCGGCGAATGGCGCAATCCCGACGGCTATTCCCGCGCGCGCTGGCAGACCGACGCGCACGGCAAATGGCGTTCGAGCGGTGACCGCCTGCCGACCCCGGATGAGTTCGTCGGGCTCGACGCGAAGGGCATCTATCGCAAGTGGCGCGAGCATTCGACGACGAACATCTATGACTATGAGGCGCATGTCGCGATCGCCGAGGCGTTGGAGAAAGCAAGTAGCCTGCCGCCCGGTTTCGCCCTGCTGCCGCCGCACGCCTGGCACCCCGAAGTATGGAGCGACGTCGCCCGGATGCGGACGCTCAACGGCGAGCAGGCCGCCAAGGGGCGCGAAATGCACCTTTGCCCGCTGCAATTCGACATCGTCGACCGGATCATAGAGTTCGACAGTAACCCGGGCGACGTCGTCTATGACCCGTTTGGCGGGCTGATGACCGTGCCGCTGCGCGCCGTGATGAAGGGGCGTATCGGGTGGGCCAGCGAGCTCAATCCCGGCTATTTCGCGGACGGGGTCAGATTCCTTCAGGCTCACGACGCCGAGCGCGCGACCCCGTCGCTGTTCGACCTTCTCGACATGGAGAAGGCCGCATGAAACCCGCTCCCGAAATCGGTACCCGGTTCGACCATATCACTACCGAGATCCGGCCGGACTATGGCGCGCCGGGCAAACCCATCCGTGAGATGCACATCTATCGTCAGGCCGACGGCCGGGAATTGAAGTGCAAAGGTCTCGGCTGGTGCCGCGAGTGCAACAAGGCGGAGGGTCTGGTATGAAGCTGAAACCCGCCACCGAAGAGCACGTCATCACGCACGCTCACCTGTTCTGCGGCATCGGCGTTGGCGCGCGCGGCTTCAACATAGCCACGCCGCGCGTTTCCAATATCCGTGGCCGGTTCAGGTGCTTGGGCGGCATCGATGTCGACGCTGGCGCGATCCGCAATTTTCAGCGCATGACCGGCGTGCCCGGCACGGTGATGGATCTGTTCGCACGCGACCAATATCTTGCTTTCCATGGCAAGGAACCCCCGCAGGGCTGGGCCGAGGCGACCCCGCTCGATATCTGGATGGCCTTCGGCGCCGAAACGCCCGACGTCATGTTTCTGTCGGCGCCGTGTAAGGGCTTCTCCGGCCTGCTCGCGACCGCGCAATCGAAAACCGACAAATATCAGGCGCTCAATGCTCTCACGCTGCGCGGCGTCTGGTTGACGCTCGAGGCCTATAAAGACAACCCGATCCCGATCATCCTGTTCGAGAACGTCCCGCGCATAGCAACGCGCGGCCGTTGGCTGCTCGATCAGATTATCGCCCTTCTCCGAAGCTATGGCTACAGCGTCAACGAAGACACGCACGATTGCGGTGTCATCGGCGGGCTGGCGCAGAGCCGCAAGAGATTCCTGCTCATCGCGCGCCATTCGACGAAGGTGCCGCCGTTCATCTATCAGCCGACGCACCACCGGTTGCGCGGCGTCGGCGAGGTCATCGGCAAGCTTCCGCTGCCCGGTGACCCGATCGCAGGCTCGATGCACCGGGTACCCGCGCTGCAATGGAAAACATGGGTCCGCCTCGCTTTCGTTCCGGCCGGAAAAGACTGGCGCGCGCTCAACGATCTAGCCGTCGTCGACGGGGCGTTGCGCGATTTCGGCATCATCCCGGAAATGCCGCTGCGCGATAACGCGCTCGGCGTCAGCCATTGGACCGACACGGCGCCCGTCATCACGACGCACCGCGCGCCCGGGCAAGGCCGGTTCTCGGTCGCTGATCCTCGCGTCGACGGGATGCACCATGACGGCCTTGGCGTTCGCGGCTGGGGACAGGAGGCCCGCGTCGTCGCCAGCGCGAGCCGGCCGGGTAACGGCGCGCACAGTGTCGCCGACCCGCGATATGGCGAGCGCGATCGCGACAGCACGCTCGGCGTCCAGGAGTGGGAAACCCCGAGCGGCACGGTGCAGGCGAAGAGCGGGCCGACGAATGGCGCGTTCAGTATCGCCGATCCCCGCCCACAGCAGGCAAACCAAACTTACCAGCAGTATGGTGTCAACGGCTGGGACGAATCTACTGTGGCAGTTTCGGGACAATCAGCCCCGGGAGGAGGCCCCTATAGCGTCGCGGACCCTCGCCCGAATTACGGCCCAAACACGCACCGTCATGTCCTCGGTGTCAGCGAATGGGACGGCCGGTCGACCGGGACCATCAATGGCGACCCGAAGCCTTCGACAGGGGCTTTCGCTGTGGCCGATGTCCGCCTCAAGGGCGGGCCGCGGTTCAACAATACTTTCCGCATCATCGGTTATGATCAAACGTCGGTCGCCGTTGCTGGGCCGGGTGGCCCCGCCGGCGGCATTGCCGTCGCAGATCCTCGACCGGAAACATCGGACAGCTATGCGTCGACGAAATACAAAGTGACGCGGATGGACGAGGCGACGCGCACCGTCATAGGCGCGTCGACGACGGGCGATGGTGCATTTGCGGTGGCCGATCCTCGGCCAGAGTGGAACAGCGACCGCCACCGCAATATCATGCGCGTCACGCCAGACGATGAACCGGCCGGTACCATCACGGGCAATGCGCACAGCGTCACCGGTGGGCAAGCCTGCGTTGCCGATAGCCGCGCCGCTGCGTTCACGGTTCAGGACCCTCGCGCCTTCGGCGGTACCGTGGAGCGCGCCCATTATCAGGGCGGCGGTCACTATGGCGTCATCGGCTGGGAGCAGACCGGGCATGCGGTCCCGGGGTCCGCCAATCACGACAATGGCTTCAACTCCGTCGCCGATCCGCGCGAAGCCGATCTCGATACGCCGCCGATCATCCTGCCGAAGCCCGAGGACCGGCTAGTGTGCCGGATCATCTCGACTGACAATACATGGCACCGGCCCTTCACGACGCTTGACCTTGCTGCGCTGCAATCGCTGTTTGACCCCGAGGAAGCGTTCGGGTTCGACGATGGGATATGGTTCGCGCGCTCCGGTTTCGAGCTCGATGCGACCTCGGACGTCAGCAAGCGCGAATGGATTGGAAACGCGGTACCCGGCAACGCGGCGCGCGGTATGGCCGAAACGATCGGCGAGGCGATCATCCTCGCCCGCATCGGCGAAACTTTCCAGCTTTCGTCGCGCGAAATCTGGGTGAAGCCCGGCGCGCTTGCGCTGGCTGTCGATAACGACCAAGTCGCATTTCGGATGGACGCGCAGTGATTTGGGACCGCTTCTTCGGTCGACGGCCCCGCTCGCCCCTAATTCTCGTCGAGACCCATCCCGGCCAAGTCGTCGAGCTACCGGACGGCGCAATGCTCGTGCGTTGGGCGGCGCCCGTCACCTGTGCAGAAGCGGGTAGGGGCGGCTATATAGTACGTCACGCCCAGGAGCGCGCCAAAATCCGCGAAACCACCATCGCGCTGGCCGAACAAATCGGTCGGCCGGACCTCGCGGAGCCGCTGCGTTGACAGCAATTGCAACCGCCTTGAAACACATGCTCGCGGCCGGGATGCCGCATGACGCGATCGTCGCCGCGGTGGCCGAGATGGAAGCCAGCGCGCCGGCCGCGGTGGACCCGGTTGCCGAGCGCCGCCGCGCATATGATCGCGAACGGAAGCGCGACGAGCGCGCCGCCGCGCGTGCGTCCGCGGTGTCCGGTAGACGTCCGGTGGACACCGCGGACAAAGCGGACACGCCCCCCCGTCCCCTACCCCCCAAAGATTATATATCAAACCCCCCACCCCTACCCCCGAGTAATAATACTCCGCGCGCGATGGCCGAGGCCCATGTCGCGGCGTGGCAGGCGTGGCGAGCCAAGAACCCATTTCCCCGACCGCATTGGGCCGAACCCGACCTTTGGACGGATTTCCTAACCAATCGCGCCTCCCGGAAGGGCAAGAAACCGACGAACACGAAGGCGGCGCACGACTTGTTGCTCCGCAGCGTGGCGGACCTCGTGGCCCGCACCAGATGGCCGCCCGGCAAGGTTTTCCGAGCCTGTGTCGAGAAGGGCTGGTCGGGAATTTACGAAACGGACGAGATGAAAGCGGCGATCAATGCAAATGGGAACGGTGGCAATCAGCGAGGCAATAGGCAGGGACATGCTGGCGGGCGTGACAATCGGGACGGCTTTGCCCGAGCCCTCGACGCCGAGATCCAAAATGCTCGCAGCAGTACGGCTGGACGATCAGGCGTTGGCGAAGATGGAGGAACTGGCCGCAGCGCCCTTGCCGGACCTTCAACCCTGTGGTGATGGCGAGCTAGCCAAGTTGCTGCGCGCGCTGACCATCCTGCCCCGCCGTTCCGATGACGAACTGACCGGGGAGCTGCGCTCTGCCTTCTACCGGCGCAAGCTCCGCTCATATCCGCACGATGCCCTCCAGTTCATGGTCTCGACCGTATTGGACGAACTCGACTGGTATCCGACGATCGCGCAATGTCTTGCGATCCTCGCTCGCTGGCAGCGCAATGATGAGGCTGTTCATCGCCGAGCGTCGGCCGGCAACCTCGCCCGCGCCGAGCGCCGAGCCCGGTTCGACGATATCATGCGTGCGCTGGAGCGCCGCGAACTCGACCAGACCGGCATTGATGCGCTTCCCGAGCCGCTCCGTAACATCGGAGTCGAACGCGGTTTCCTCCGCCTTCATGACGATGGCGTCTATCGCGCCCGCGCGGTTCCATGTGGAACAAAAGGTGATTCAAACGACGGGGCGCAAGTGGTATGATGACGGACATGGGAACGAAGAATGACCGATGGGCAATCTTGCGGACGAGCAGCGCCCGCACTCTGCCCCTTCGCCGTTCGCTTGCCGAGGCAGCGATAGAGGTGTGGACCCCCGCGCGAACCATCTGGCGGCCTGCCCCCGGTCAGCGCCGCCGCCTCGCGCTCGGACTTCGCCGCGACATGGTTGAGGCCGACGTGCCGATCCTGCCCGGCTTTGTGTTCGCCCGCGCCGACTATCTCGACGAGCTGGCCCGCGTGGCGCTCTCCCCGGCGACCTGTCATCCGTCCTTCTCCATCTTCCAGTGCGCCGGCCGAGCACCGCTCGTTGGCGATGCCAGCATTGCGGGGTTGCGCGCCGCCGAAGTCGAAGCCGCCGCCACGGCGCAGGCCTATAGGGATAGCCAGTCACGCGATGCCGAACGGCGGGTACGCGCCGATCAGATGCGCACCGAGCGCGCGCGCCGCAAAGCCCTTCGCAGCCAGCGCAAAGACTTCGGCATCGGCGAGAGCGTGGCAGTCATCGACATGCCAGCAATGGCGGGCATCATCGGCCGGGTGACCAAGTCGAATGGCGCAACCGCGACGATCGATTTCGGCGGGTCGCTCATCATGAATATAGAGGCTTGGCGAGTGATTCCGTCTGCGCTATTGGAACCGGACGCCGTCACCGGCATCGCTGCTTGAGCAGCTTCGCGACTTGATGATCTTGGCCACCATGCCATTGCGCGTCGCGACCATACGCAGGGAGTTCGCTCCCGGCGAAGTGCAACGCAATTCCGGATCGAGAGCGGATGGGTAAGCTCAAAGCCATAGGCGGGCACCTGACCCCGCTTGCCCCTACGCTGGGCTATCTGCCCCAGGTCGAGCGCGGCTCGGCCGCTGAACGGAGTATCTTCGCACCTTGGCGCAAATGGTACGGCACCGCGCGATGGCGCGCGCTTCGCATGGTCGTGTTCGTCCGCGATGGTTTCACATGTCAGTGGCCCGGCTGCGGCCGCATCGAAGCCAACACGTCGAAGCTGGTCGCCGACCATAGGACGCCGCACCGCGGCGACGAGGCGCTGTTCTGGGACGAGGACAACCTGCAGACGCTGTGCAAGCCCTGCCACGACAAGCACAAGCAGCGCGCCGAGCGTTCCGGCCGCGACTGACCCCGGGGGGTGGGGTCAATCTCTGGGACGGCCTGCCAGCCCGTACCGGTCCCGCTGCCATGCAGAGAATTTTTTCCGGTGGGCAAGTGAGGGTGCGAACTTTTCGCCGGAGGTGACCGCCGATGGCGATACGCAAGAATATTATCGATTGGCCCCGGATCGAAATCGAATACTTGGCTGGCGAAGATTCCATTCGGGAAATAGCTGACCGTCACGAGATTTCGGACGCTGCTATTCGGAAGCGTGCAAAGAAAGAAGGATGGGTTCGCGAGGTTCGCACCCCGAAACGCCGCGAACCGGAGCGTTCCCCGCCGCCGCCGCCGCGGGCCGACCCCGAAAAGAACGTCGACGCCAGCGAAATAGCCGACGACGGTCGCGCTCTGGCGGCACGGATGCTCGACGAACTCGACGTCGTCACCAGCCGACGCGGCGAACTCGAAGACATCATCATCGCTGCAACTGACGACGACGACGACGATAGCCGCCGCGATGCGATGATGAAGGCTTTGAGCCTGCGGAATCGCGCTGACACGTTGAAAACGATCGCTCTCGCTTTGAAAACGCTCAACGAAGCGGCGGCGCCGCAGGGGAAGAAGGCAGCGCAACAGGAGAAGGCGAACCAGGTCGGCGGAGGCCGACGGTTTGGCGCGCTCGGACCACCGACACTCAAAGTCGTGGAAAAGTAGCGCGTGCTGACCTGGTCGACGGCCTGCCTCGATTGGAAGCGCCGTATCCGCGAGCGACGCTCGCTCATCCCCTTCTCGCCGCTGTTCCCGGCTTCGGCCGAAGCGAAGATGGCGGTTTTCACTTCGCTCAAGATCGTCGATCTCGGCATAAATCCGGACACTGACGATTTTTGGACGATCGGCGAATCCGCCGATGAATGGTTGCTAGATTTCGCTGCCGCCATCTTCGGCGCCTATAACCCAGAAACGGGCGAGCAGATGATCCGGAAGGGTATGCTACTCGTGTCGAAGAAGAACACAAAGTCCACCATCGCGGCCGGCATCATGTTGACCGAACTCATCTGCAGCTGGAGGCCGTCAGACGAAAACCTGATCCTCGCGCCGACGATCGAGGTCGCGGGCAATAGCTTCAAGCCCGCCTGCGACATGATCCGCAACGATGAGGAGCTTGGCGACCTGCTCCACATTCAGGAGCATGTCCGCCTCATCACCAATAGGGTGACGAAAGCCACGCTCAAAGTCGTCGCCGCAGACAGCGCGACCGTCGGCGGCAAGAAAGCCAGCCGCGTGCTCGTTGATGAACTCTGGCTGTTCGGCAAGAAAGCAACGGCCGGCGCGATGTTCCGCGAAGCGACCGGAGGGCAAGTGTCGCGGCCCGAGGGCTACACCCTCTATCTGACGACGCAGTCTGACGAGCCGCCGGCGGGCGAGTTCAAGTCGCTCCTCGCTTATGCGCGTGACGTCCGCGACGGCGTCATCGACGATCCCGAATTTCTGCCGGTGCTCTATGAGTATCCAGATGAGATGGTGAAGGCGCGCCAGCATCTCGACCCGCAATATTTCTATATCACCAATCCGAACCTTGGTCGTTCGGTCAGTCAGAAATGGCTCGAAAGCGAGTTTCGGCAGGTCGAGAATGCCGAGGATGGCGCCAAGCAGATCTTCTACGCCAAGCATCTCAATGTCGAGATCGGCGTCGGCCTACGTCACGACGCGTGGATCGGAGCCGTCCATTGGGAGGGCGCCCTCGCTCCAGCCGAACTATGGGATGGCAGCTTCGACCAGTTCCTCGACCTGATCGAGGTGGCGGTCGCCGGGATAGACGGCGGCGGGCTTGACGATCTTCTCGGCCTCGGATTGCTCGGTCGACTGAAGGCGGACCCGAGAATCTGGCTCTTCTGGGCGAGGGCCTGGGCACAGCTCGACGTTTTCGAGCGCCGAAAGGACATCGTCAGCAAGCTCAATGATTTCCGCACGGAAGGCACGCTGATCAAATGCGATGATCCAACGCAGGATCTAGTCGAACTGGCCGATATTCTGGAGCAGGTTAAGGACCGCGACCTGTTTCCCGAAAAAGCCGCCATCGGGCTCGACCCGGCCGGCGTCGCCGCGATCGTCGACGAGTTGGCGGGCCGCGAGTTCACCGCGGAACAGATGGTAGCCATACCGCAGGGCTATCGCCTCACAGGCGCGATTAAGGGCTCCGAGCGCAAACTGAAGGACGGCACCCTCCTTCATGGCGGCCAACAGCTCATGGCTTGGTGCGTCGGCAATGCGACGGCAGAGCCGCGCGGCAACGCCGTCCTGATCACGAAACAGGTTTCCGGTTCGGCAAAGATCGACCCGCTTATCGCGAAGTTTAACGCGATGGTCCTGATGACCCGCAATCCAGTTGCGGCGCGTTCGTTCGAATATACGGGGATATAGGCCATGGGCATTATGGAACGCGCCCGCGCCGCCGTGCGGGCCTTTCGCGCGCCGGTTGCGTCGGCCCCTTCGCCCAGCGCGGCGGCAGACGGGATGAACGATCCGGGCGGGCTGACCGTGCTCAATCTGCTCGGCGGGAACGGTTCAGGCGCCCCCATGGGTGAAGCTCGCGCAATGTCGACGCCTGCGGTGCTCCGCGCGCTCGAAGTGCTCTGCGGCTTGTTCGCGATGACGCCTGTTCATTATTACCGGAACACGCCGAGCGGCAAGGAACGGGTCGACGACGCGCCGCAGGCCGCGATGTTCCTAACCAGCGCGAATGCGGTGCAGCCCGCCTTTCTGCTCAAGGAGCTAATGCTCGGCGATATGCTGATGCGCGGGAAGTTCGGCGCCTATATTCATCGTGACCCGCTCTACCGCGCGAAGGCGCTCAGCCGTTTGATGCCCGATGGCATCGCCCCGGTTCAGCACTGGGACCGTACCGATGGGCTGGAGATGTTCTATGACGCGCAGCTCCCAGACGGGACGCGCGATCGCCTGACCCGCAATGATATCTGGTTTGTGCCCGGCTTCAGCCGTGACGGCCTTGTTGGCGTGGACCGATTGAAGTTGCTCGCCGACACCTTCGAATCCGCGACCGCGACGAGCGAGTTCGCACGCCGCTTCTGGGAAAACAACGCCCAGCCCTCGACGATCCTGACCACCAAGGCAAAAGTCGAGCAGCCCGAGAAAACGCGCATCCGCGAGGACTGGCAGCAACGCTTCTCCGGCCCCCGCAATGCCGGCGCCGTCGCGGTCCTCGATCAGGAAATGGACGCGAAGTTCCTCGCCCACGACAACAAGGCGTCGCAGTTCATCGAAACACGCAGTTTCAGCGTTGTCGAGGTTTGCCGAGCCTTCGGCGTGCCGCCGCATGTGCTGTTCGAACTGAGCCGCGCGACCTTCTCCAACATCGAGCAGCAGAGCCTCGAATTGCTGCTCTACAGCATGTTGGCGCATTTCGAGCGCGGGGCCGCCCACATGAACCACCAGTTCGCCGATGAGGGCCATTTCTACGAGTTTCTGCCGGAGGCGATGCTGAAGGGCGACATCAAGAGCCGGTACGAGGCATACGGCATCGCCATCGACAAGGGCATCCTCAACCCGAACGAGGTTCGCCGGAAGGAAAATTCGAACGATCGCGACGGCGGCGACGAATACCGCGTCGGCTCCGGATCGCAGCTCGAAAGCGCACCCGCGCAACAACCCGACCACCGCACACCCGCCCCGCTCGCTCCCGAGCCCGAGGAGGAATCATGAACGAACATATTCTCGCCGCGATCCGGTCGGAGCCGTGGGCGATCGTCCCTGCATATCTTGACGCCATCGAAGCCATCGCGCTGCGCGTCATGGATCATCCGGCGTTGCTCGCCGTCGAAGCGGATGGCCATCAGCAGCGTTTCGCCGATGCGAGCGCTCGGATGGGTGAGCGGGCACCCGGCACCCGCACGGCCGCGCTGCGCGACGGCGTCGGGTCGCTGCCGATGTTCGGACCGATTTTTCCGCGCGCCGGCGGCCTCGCCACCTCGGGCGCGACGACGCTCGACGCGGTCGCCGCCGATCTCCGCGCGCTCGACGCCTCGCAGGAGGTTCGCACCATCCTGCTGACGATCGACAGCCCGGGCGGCGCGGTCGCCGGCGTCCATGATTTCGGCCGCCTTGTCGCCGCGGTGCAGAAGCCGATTGCGGTGCACGTCATCGGTCAATGCTGCTCGGCTGCCTATTGGATCGCCAGCCAGGCGAAGGGCGGCATCAGCGTCGACCCGACCAGCATCGTCGGTTCGATCGGCGTCTGCATGTCGGCCTCGTATCAGGAAGGCCCGGACATGGCGGGCCGCCGCGCAATCGACATCACGAGCAGCAATGCCCCGAACAAGCGCCCGGACCTCGCGACCGAAGAAGGCCGCGCTTCGATCCGCTCCACGCTCGATGCCATCGAGGACATTTTCATCAACACCGTCGCCAAAGGGCGCGGTGTTTCCGAAGCTACCGTTCGGGCCGATTTCGGTCAGGGCGGCACCCTAACCGGAAAGGACGCGAAGGCGGCCGGCATGGTGGATCGCGTCGAGGCCGAAGGCCTCGACGGAGCTATCCGCCGGCTCGCCCGCAGCGCCCCTCCGGCCGCGTCTCGGCGGACGGCCGCGGCGAACCACTTGGCCCTCGCGCATCTTCGCGCCGGGCTGTAACACGCAAGGAGACTGAACTATGCGCATCACCGCGCTCAAGCAGAGCCTCGCGGCCGTCCTCGCAACGATGGACGGCCTCCTCGAGGCAACAGCAACTGACGACAATCGCGACCTGACCGCTGAAGAGCAGACGCAATTCGACGCGTCGAAGGTCGAAGCCGAACGCCTTCAGGCGGCTATCGCTCGCGAAGAGGGTCTGCTCGCCCTCAAGGCGAGCGCCGCGACCCCGATAGTGGTCGGCGCCCCGGCGAACCCCGCCACCGTACCGGCGGCCGTCAAGGAAAAGATGGAGCCGGGCGCGATGGTCGGTCGCATTGCGATCGCGATCGCTGCCACCGGCGGCAACGATCAGCGTGCAATGGCGAACCATGCGCAGGGCATCTGGGGCGACGAAACTGGCCAGATCGTCGCGAACATGGAACAGTCGACCAACACGAAGGGCGGCTATCTCGTCGATACCGACTATAGCCGCGACTTCATCGAGCTGCTGCGCCCGCGCGTAGTTATTCGTCGCCTCGGTGCCCGTTCGGTCCCGATGCCCGATGGCAACCTCACGATGCGCAAGCAGACCGCGGGCACGCAGGCGGGCTATGTCGGCGAGCGCGTCCCCGCACCGACGACTGACATGCAGGTTGGTCAGCTCACCATGTCGGCCAAGAAGCTGATGGCGCTCGTTCCGATCACGAACCAGCTCATTCGCCGCGCCGCATGGGGCGTCGACCAGATGGTTCGCGATGACCTGCTGACCAGCGCCGCGGTCAAGGAGGATCAGCAGTTCCTTCGCGGCGTCGGCAGCGCCACCGCTCCGACCGGGCTGCGCAATCTGATCGCGGCAGCGAACGTGCTCGCGATGACGGCGGCTCCTGACCTTGTGAAGGTGACCTCGGACCTCGGGCGCCTGATGCTGGCGGTGAAAAACGCCAACGTCCCGATGCTCAACCCGGGCTGGATCATGTCGCCTCGGGTCCGCGAGTTCCTTGCCGGCCTGCGCGATGGCAACGGCAACCCCGTCTATCCTTCGATCGAGGCGAACGGGACGCTCAAGGGCTATCCGATCGGCGAAACGACGTCGGTTCCCGATAACCTCGGCGTCGGTGGCGACGAGTCGGAGCTGTATTTCGGCGATATGAGCCAGTTCCTGATTGGCGACACCTATCAGGTGGCGCTGGCAGCATCGGACACCGCGGCCTACGACGACGGCGGCACGATCCGCGCCGCTTTCAGCAATGACGAAACCGTCGTTCGCCTGATCGAAGAGCACGATACGCAAATCCGCCATGATCGCGCGGCCGCGGTGCTCACCGGCGTCACCTGGAAGCCGTAACCCCTTCCTCCCAGCCTGAGCGGGCGTCAGCCGACGCCCGCTCCATTTTTCACGGAGAAACACCATGGCTGTAAAATTCCTGACGGCGACGCAGTGCGGCACCCTCTATAATGAGGGTGAAATCGCCTCTTTCGACGAAAAAACCGAAGAAGAGCTGATCAAGGCGAAGGTCGCCGAAGCGGTGAAGGGCAAGGGCGGCGCCGACAAGGCCCCGGCCGCGCCGGCCGCCTGATCCTCGCGGGCGGCGGTCGCGTCATGGCGCTCATCACGCTCAACACCGCCCGCGGCTGGCTCCGGGTCGGCTCCGAGATCTCGGACGCCGACCTGCAGGAGCTTATCGACGCGGCGACCCAGAACGTCTTCGACTTCATGCTGCGTCCAGTCGAGGGCGACGATGCTTGGCCCGAAGCCGAAGTCCCGAAGAATGTCGTCCACGCAGTCAAGGTCGTGCTCGTCGTCATGTACGATAATCGCGACGCTCCCGTGATTGACGAGAACGTCTTGCGCGCCCTTGTCGGCCGCTACTGCATCACGAGTTTCGCATAGTGGCACGCCCCACGCGCGCGCTCGCCAGCCGGATGGATCGTCTCGTTCGGCTCGAACGGCCGATCGCCGACGAAAGCCTCGACGGCGCCGGCTCGGGCACCTGGGAACTGGTCGCCGAAATCTGGGCTGAGATTGTCGACCTTCTGCCCAGCCGCACCGACGGCGAGCGCGTCGCCAACGGGCTGAATTTCGCGGAGCGCCCCGCGCGCGTCCGAATCCGGTATCGCACGGATATCACCAACGCCATGCGGCTCGTGCTCGACGGCCGGGTCATGCAAATCGTTACCATGCCGGCCGAGCTCGGCCGCCGCGAAGCTCTTGAGCTTATGGTCAAGGACTTCAACCCGGCCGGCAACCCGGCGTAGTGGCGACCTCCCGCGGCAAGGCGGCGACCTTGGCGTACATCGCTGGCACCCCGCAACGCATGTTGCCCGTTTTGCGCGGCGCGGCCCGCGCCGGCGGCACGGTTTTCGCCGACTACATAAAGGACAACACAACGTCCGACGCGGTGCGCGAGGACGTTCGGATGCGGACGCAGATCCAAGGCGACCAGATCAAGACGACGGTCGACCTGAAACCCGGTTGGGGGCGGTCGGTCGGAAACTGGCTCGAATGGGGCACCGAAGGCCACTTTATCAGCGTCGACGATGAGCAACGGCGCGGCCGGAGCGTCGGTCGTATCAACCAGCAGGTTCGCGCCGCCGGCGGAGATTCTTCGCTGGTCATCGGCGGGCAGTTCGTCGGCAAGACCGTTTGGCACCCCGGCGCGCGCGGCAATCCGGTTTTCCGCCCTGCTCGGGACCTGAAACAGGGCGATGCGATCGCCGCGGCGCAGGCGCACATTAATGCCCGGGTCAAACGGTCGGGAATCGTCATAGGCGACGAGGGAGAGGATGAATGACCGACCCGACCACGATCACGGGCGTCAGCATTCTCGGCTCCGTCTTTCTCGCAACCCCGGATCTCATGACGATCGTCCCCGAACCGCAGATGAAGGGCGGTAGGCTTCCCCAGGGCATCTCCCTTCCCGCGATTCTGCTCCGCACCGTCACATCGATCGAGGTTCAGCGGCTCAAGCGCGGGACGGTCAAGCGGATGATCGACCGCACCGCCGTCACCGTGCGCACCGCGAGCTATCGGGAGCAACAGCAGCTTATCGCAATGGTCCGATCGATCGGCGGCAACCGGACGGGCGATATCGGCGGCGCTTGGCGCGTCGCGATCCGCACCGCGGGCGCCGGTCCCGATCTCGACGGCCCCGGCGACAGCTTCGAACAGACCACCGATTTCCGGATTTCATACGAAATCCCAGCCTGAGGAGAAGTGAAGTGAGTGCAAAGATTTCGGGCTACGTGCCCAAGACGTTCAGCGACGCCGGCACCGGCGAAACTTTCGAGGGTGGCCGCTCGCATAATTTCGAGCCCGGCGCCCACGCGAATTACCTCGCAGCGGGCAAGATCGGCGATGAGCCGAAGTCGACCGCAACCGCGCCGGAAACCGGCAAGGGCAAGACGCCCGCCTAACCCCTATTCCGCCCGGTTCGCGGGCAGAATGTCCGCCGGCTCGCCCGGCTCGCCCATCATAGGAGTATCATTATGGGTTCCACCACTGCGGCGGGCACCGCGATTGCCATCTCGGTCGCTTCGCCCGCGACACATGACGCCGCCGGTTACGGCGCGCTGACTTTCACCGAAATCGGCGGCCCCGACAAGCTGGGCGCGCTCGGCGAAAAGTTCGCCAAGGTCGAATGGAAGCCCCTGAAAGGCCCCATCGACAAGCATAAGGGTTCGGTCGACAATGGTTCGTTGCAGCCGAACGTCGCGATCGATGAAGACGATGCCGGCCAAGGCCTGCTTCGCACCGCCGCTGCTGACAAGACCTCGAAGCTGTATAGCTTCAAAGTGACCTATGCGACCGGTGCAATCCGCTATTTCGGCGGGCGCGTCTTCAGCAACGACGAAAACACCGACAACGCCGATTCGGTGCTGACGACCGCGCCGATGATCGAAATCTGCACCGACATCGTCCGCGTTCCGGCGCCGTAATCTCCACCCCAATTCCGGCCGTGAGCCGGATCATAGGCATCGTCTCGTCCGGGCATCGCGGTTGCCCGGGCGGGACGGTGCATTCCTTACCGCGAAAGGTAATTTCAATGGACGCAACTGCACTCAAAGTCGCCGCTACCGGCGCTATCCATGTCAAGAACGCTGCGGGCGAACCGCTTTATGACGGCGAAAACCCGGTCCGCATTATCGTGCATGGCCCCGGTAGCCGCGCCTATGGCACCGTCGAAGCGCGGCAGCAGGCACGCGCGCTCAAGCGCATGAATGAAAATGAGGGCAAGGTGACCGCCCCGACGTCCGAAGAGCGCCGTAAGGAGGTCGCCGAGGATCTTACGACGCTCACCGTCAATTTCGAGCATTTGACGCACGGCGACCTTCAAGGCGTCGCGCTCTTCGAAGCGGTCTACGGTGACCCCGAGCTGGGCTTCATCGCGCGTCAGGTCGAGCGCCACCTGAAGGACTGGGCAAATTTTACGGTCGCGTCGGCCGCGAGCTGACGCTTCTCGTGAGGATGCTGGGGTGGCTGCACGCTGTGCCGCAGCCGCCCCGGAGTTCCCAAAGGGCGAAGGCGGCCGAGCCCAACAAGCTCAGCCGCCTCGACCAGATGCGGCGCGAAGGGGTGGATCCGCAACTTCCCCCGAACCCATCGCCGCAGATTTTCGGATGGTTTACCGAGATCGGGATGATCGAGGCGGGCGGTATGGCGCCTGCGGCGCTATCGTGGCGCGAAATCAACGAATGGCAGCGCGCTACCGCCATTGACCTCCCCCCGTGGATCGCGCGGCTGTTTCGCCGGCTGTCGGTCGAATATCTCGACGAGCTTCGCCGGGCGGAGAGCGAAACCCGGCCGGCGCCATGGCGCGGCAAGGTTACCCAGAGCGAGGTTGATGCGGAACTTTCCGCCCTCATTCGGGTGCTGGGTTGATCAGGATCGCCGTGCGCGCATATCATGCGCCCATATTTGGGGGATTCGATATGCGCGCATTGGTTCTCGTTTTGGCTCTGATTTCAACGCCCGCAGTGGCAGCCGAGCAGCAACAATTCGACTTGGTTTGCACTGCGAAGAAAGCCAACGAGCGATATCGGATCGATCTCGGCCGCGGTGAGTGGTGTGCCAATAAATGCGATTTTGTTCAGAAAATTGCGAGTGTCTCTTCGGGTATGCTCATCCTCGCCGAGCATGAGCCGACCTTCCGGGGCGATAGCACCTCGCGCAACCGCATAAATCGCGTATCTGGCGAATGGCAATGGTATCATTCCGATCCACGATACACTTCGGTAATGGACCACAACGGCACCTGTCGCCCCGCGCAGTTTAGCGGGATGCCCAAAGCACAATTTTAGTCGATCTCGTCATAAGCCCGACGCCGCCCGCAGCGCATCATTCATTCGTGACTGCCAGCCCGGGCCACTTGCCTTAAACCGCTCCAATACGTCGCGATCGACGCGCAGCGTCGTGCTTATCTTGGTCGGCGCCTTCTGCTTCCCGCGTGTGGCGCGCATTTTGGCCGCCAGTTCCGGGAACGCCTGATCGAAGGGAATCGCCGCCGCTATCTCCTTGGCAGTGAGTTCCGGGTTGTCGCTTACGGCCGCCAAGTCGGCGGGCGTGAATTTCGGCTTGGTCATTGTAGCGCCTTCCTTTCCTTACGGTTCGCCGGGCGGGCAGAAACAATAGAAAGCCCTTCGGCCCCCAGCGTGGCGAAAATCACGACGATTATGTCATCAAGTCGTCCGATGGCGAAATAGCGCCCGTCCTTCGCGGGGCCGATCACAGCCGACAGGAAGAAATCCTCTCCAATGTCGGCGAAATCAATGCCGTGCTTGGCAAGGTTCGCTTCGCGCTTCGGTTCGTCCCAAACGATTATCATTCGCTTTATGTAGTAACAATAAGCGAACTCGTCAAGCAATTTGTTATTACAAATTGCCCTCCCCGCTTCTCGCCGGAGACCTGCATGAACGACGATGCACCCGGCCTTGAGGTCGGTTTCCTGATCGATACCGGTGCCTCCTATGACGAGCTGATCCAGCTTGGGCAGCTCATGGACAGCACCGAGGCGCGCGCGCTGAAATCCGCCAAAGAAATCGAGCGCGCCACCGGCGGCATGATCAATGTCGGCAATTCCGTCATCCAGATGGAGGCAGTGGGAACGGTGGCGACGCGCGTCGCACGCGATATCGCGCGCGAAAAGGGCCAAGCCGAACGAGCCGGAGAGCGCTTCATCCGACAAGTCGAGCGTGAAAACGCCGCCTTTGGCAAGTCCAGATCGGAACAGCGCGCGGTGCGGGCCGAAACGCTGGCGCTCGCCGCCGCAAAAAGCGGTCTCGGCGAGCTCGCCAGCCGCATCCGCGCAGAAGATTCCGCTCTCGCGGCCAAGGAGCTCACGGCAGCGCGCGCGGCACGTTTCGAAGCCGAAGCGGCGGCTGAGGAGCGCCAGCTCGCCGCCGACCGGGCGGTTGCGGCCGCAGCGAAAGAGGCGCAAGCCCTTCGCGCCGCGACCAACGCGCATATGGCCTTCGAGGCCGCTGCTCGCCGCGGCGCAGCCGCCATGCGCGAGCAGGAGGCCACGTCGACCCGCTATGAACGCGATCTTGCTGAGCTTCGTCAGCAACTCGACCCGGTTGCCGCCTCGCAGGCGCGCGTGAACCAGCAGATCGAGTTCGCGGCGGAGGCGATGCGCCGCGGCGATATTTCAGCCGCGCAATTTCAGGCGCGTTCCGCGCAGCTCAAGGGGTCGCTCGAGCAGGTCGAAACCGCATCGGCGGCGACGCGCGCCGGCATGACCAATCTGGGTTTCCAGATCCAGGACATCACGCAAGGCCTCGCTATGGGGGTTAGCCCCTTCACCATCCTCGCGCAGCAGGGCGGCCAAGTCGCATCGGCGCTGCAACAGATTTTCGAGGCGTCGCAGCCGGTCGCCGGTGCGGTGGGGGCCACGGCGGGCGCCATCACCGGCCTCAACACCGCAGCGACCTCCGCCAAATCGTCGACGTTGCAGCTCGCCGGCGCCGACGTCGCCGCCATTCCCGCAACCAATGCGCTCAGCGGCGCGGCCACGGTCGAGGCTGGCGCGCTGGGGGGTGTGGCCGCGGGTGCGAATGCCGCTACCGCAGCGACGCAGCGGTTCACGCTCGCCTCCCGACTGGCGACGTTCGCCGCTGGCCCTCTTGGTGCTGGCGTCATTGCACTTGTCAGCGTGCTCGGCATGTTCGCCTTTTCGAGCCGCAAGGGGACTGATTCCAGCGACGCCCTGAAACTCAGCCTCGATATCCAGAAGAACAGCTATGACGTCCTGACGAATGCGGTGCGCGAATATAATGCGACACAGCAGGACAGCGCGGCGCTGACGCGGGCGGCGACCGACGAAGCCAAAAGGCAGACCCTCGAACTGATCAAACAGGCGAAGGCGCAGCTCGCTGCGGCCGAGGCGGCCTATTTCAACCAGTCGGCGAACTCGAAGGGCGGACTCGAAATCAAGGCGGCGCTCGGTTCGCAGATCGGCGCGGCCGAGGCGAAGCTCCAGAAATTGCAAGGCGAGCTTCGAGAAATCGAAAAGGGCCTCGCCAATCAGGCCGTCGAAGCGCGGATGAACAAAGAGGTCGAGATCGCGACCCGTTACGGCCGACTGCTCAACAATCTCTCCGCTGCGTACGACAATGGAAAAAAGTCGGTCGCGGACTATCGCGTTGAGCGCGAAAAGCTGCTGCGCCTTCATGAAAAGGAGCTTGAGGTCTATCGCTCCGCCAAGCGCGAGGAGGGCCGCGCTGGACCGAGCGCATCGGCCGTCGCGACCCGCGATGCTCGCGTCGGCGATATGGTGGCGCTGATCAAGTCGCTGTTTCCGGGCGCCCGCATTACCTCGACCACCGGTGGCCAGCATACCAAGGGTAGCGACCATTATGCCGGCCGCGCGATCGACTTCGTTCCGGGCGGCGGAATGGGGAAATACACCACGGCGGAGGTCGAACAGATACTGAAAGACGCGGGGGTCGATATCCGCCGCAACGCGCGCGGGACGCAGCAGCTTTTCGGCCCCGGCCGGGCGGCGTCGCGGCCGGGCGATCATGATGATCATTTCCATCTCGCATGGCAGGGTTCGCCCGATACGTCCAAAGTCGACGAACAGAAGGCGCGGGCGCTGGAAGAAGCGCGCCGCGCCTACGAGCTCGTCGTGACCGCTGCGAAGGAATATGCCGCGGCGCAGCGCGAAGAGGCCGCGACCGTCGGCCTGAGCGCGAAAGAGCTGCGCCAGTATGCCGATGCCGCAGCGATAGCGAAAGCACCGACCGCGGAGCTGAAAAAAGCCATCGTCGATGCAGCGGCCGCGCGCGAAACCGCCATCAGCGCGCAGGCCGGAAAGGATTTTGAGGCCAATGTCTTGCAGCCGCTCCGCGACGAGCTGGCGCTCTACGGTCTCACCGGCCCCGCCCGCGACGCGGCGGCGCTCGATCTCGAAAAGCAGGCATTCATGGCGCGCCATGTCGCCGAGGGTGTCGGTGTCGCGGAGCAGCGCTGGAAGCAATATTATGACGCCAAGTCCGCGCTGATCGCGAAGGACGCGGCGCAGGACGCGGAGGTCAAGCGCCTCGAGCGGATGCGCGCCGAGCTGGAGCGGATGACCGACGCGGCGCGCACGGCCGGTGACGCGATCGCGAATGCGTTCGGCCGGGTGGGCGGGGCCGTGGCCGACGCTATTGATATCCTCATGGAGTACGAGAGACGGCAAGAGGATATTGACGACCGAGTGCGTAAGAATCTGCTTGATAGGGCCAGCGCGGAGAAAGAGTCGAGCGCTCTCCAGCTACAAGGAATGACCGCCCTCACCGGCGCGACCAAGAACCTCTTCAGGGAGCACAGCGCGGCCTATAAGGCCATGGCCGCGGCCGAGAAGGCTTTCGCGCTCGTCCAGCTTGCGAACACGGCGGTCAATGTAGCCGCCGGCGCGTCAAAGATGTTTGCGACGCTCGGACCGTGGGCGTTCCCCGCAGTCGCCGCGATGCTCGGCGTCATGGCGTCGCTCGGTTTCTCGAAGGGCGGCAGCGCAAAGGCGCCCGACACCAATCAAGGCACCGGGACTGTTCTCGGCGATCCGGGCGCAAAGTCGGAATCGATCAAGCGCGCGATCGATGCGCTGCGCGACGTCGATACCGTGATGCTGTCCTACAGCCGCCAGATGGCGAACTCGCTCCGCACCATCGAGAACAATATTCAGGGTTTCGCATCGCTGATCGTCCGGAATGGCGAAATCGGCACCGCGGCGGGCGTGAAGGAGGGCTTCAACAGCAATGCCGGCACCGTGCTCGCAGGCGTCGGGATGGTCCTCGGCGGCCCCATCGGCGCCGGGATCGGTGCGCTGCTGACCAAGATTCCTATCGTTGGAGACATACTGAAAGGGCTTTTCGGAACCAAAACCACTGTCCTTGGCAGCGGGCTGTCAGGCGGCGCGCAGTCCATCGGCGACATTCTGGCCGGGGGCTATGACGCTCAGACCTATGTGGACGTACAGAAGAAAAAGAAGCTCTTCGGCATCACGACGAGCAACAAGACGAGCACGCAATATAGCGCCGCCGACCCGATGCTCGAAAACCAGTTCGCGCTGATCCTTCGCGAGTTCAATAACGCCATCGTCGCGGCGGCCGGGCCGCTGGGCGCCGCCACGGCCGATATCCAGAACCGTCTGAATGGTTTCGTCTTCTCGATCGGCAAGATAAACCTCCAAGGTTTGACGGGTGCCGAAATTGAAGAACGCCTGACCGCGGTGTTCGGCGCAGCGGCCGACAATATGGCGCGCGCGGCGTTCCCGGGCATGGAGCGTTTTCAGCGCGCCGGCGAGGGTCTGTTCGAAACCCTTGTCCGTGTCGCGTCGATCGCCGAATCGGTCACCGCGTCTTTCGACCTCCTCGGCCGGAACGCATCGGGCATGACCTTGGACACCAAAGTCGCCCTCGCCGACCAGTTCGAGAATATCGGCGCGCTCACCAGCGCCGTCGACGCCTATTTCAGCGCCTTCTACACCAAGGAAGAGCAGGCCGCGGCGCGAACGGCGCAGATGGGCAAGGTTTTCGAGAGCCTCGGCATGGCGATGCCCTCGACGCTTGCCGGGTTCCGCCAGCTCGTCGAGGCACAGGATCTCAACACGGCGGCCGGGCGGGAAGCCTATGCCATGCTCCTGAAACTCGCCCCGGCGTTCGCAGATCTTCAATCGGCCATGGAGGGCGCGAAGAGCGCAGCGGACATCGCGGCCGAGCGCCAGGACCTCGAACGGCAATTGCTCGAGCTCCGCGGCGACACCGCGGCGCTTCGCGCCCTCCAGCTCGCGAAGCTCGACGCCAGCAACCGCGAGTTGCAGCAGCAAATCTGGGCCATTCAGGATGCGCAGGCCGCGGCGAAAGCGGCGGACGAACTTCGGAAGGCGTGGCAGTCGGTCAGCGATACTTTGATGGACGAGGTACGGCGTATCCGCGGGCTGACCGATACGGCTGCCGGGGGCGGCTTCGCCTCGTTGATGGGCCAGTTCAACGCGGCGACGAGCGCGGCGCGCTCTGGCGACATGGATGCGGCGAAGTCCCTGCCCCAGCTTTCGCAGGCCCTGCTTGCCGCCGCGGCCGACGCGGCGACCAGCCGGCAGGAGCTCGACCGCGTGCGCGCGCAGATCGCCGCTAGCCTCGAAGCCACCAACGGCCTTATCGGCGGCCTCGCCGGCAGTCCGGCCGCGACGAACGCTGCCTTGCTCAACGCGGCGGCGGCCAGCCAGCCCGGCACCGCCGCGGTCAACGATAATGGTTCGGACAGCCTCGCGGCGAAATTCGACGCGATGAAGGAAGAACTCGGCCGGCTGCGCGCGGATATGAACAGCGGCAACGCCGCAATCGCCAGCGGCGTGAACAAGGTCGGGAAGCATCTCGACAATGTCACCAGCCGCAGCGGCGGCGAAGCGGTTTCGGTCGAAATCGAGATTGCGGCGTGAAGGCGGTTCTTCCGGGCGGCGCCGAAATAGAAATTGGGACGATCGAAGATAGCCCGACGATCGGGATTGTCGATTACAGCCGCCGTGTTACCGACGATTTCGGGGTTACCACTGTGGTCAAGCGCGGTTTCGCGCGGCGAATGTCGGTCCGCGTCGCGATCGCCACCGACCAGGCCGACACGGTGCAGCGCCGCCTTGCCGAATTGCGCGCGACCGCGGTCCGCTGGGAAGCCGACGACCGTTTCGACTGGCTGAATTTTCAGGGTTTCTACAAGGATTTCGACCTCGATATCGCCGTCGGAGACTTGAGTTTTTATACCCTCACCGTCGAAGGGCTCGCGGAGACGGAACCCGGCGCGGACGCCGGCGCCGACCCCTCGCCGTCGGGCGATTCGACGATGATGCTAGTCCAGCCCGTCGAATATACCGATGCGACGCTGACCGCGAGCAACGTGCCCGAAAACGACTATCCCGAATGGTCGGCCGTGGCGATTTATCCTCTCGGCACGCGCGTCATAAAGGTCGCATCGCATCGCATTTATGAAAGCGCTGCGGCGGGCAATCAGGGCAACGACCCGGCTGGGGTATCCGGCCTCTGGATAGACCTCGGCCCGACCAACCGCTGGGCGATGTTCGATGCGGCGCTCGGCACCATGACAAGCCGTTTCGGCGGCCTTTCGGTCACCTTGGCACCCGGTGCGATCGGCGCCTTGGCGTTGATCGATGTCGTTGGCTCCACGGTTCGGGTCCAATCCGGCGGCTATGACCGGACCGTCGTCGTGAGCACAGGTGTCATACCCTTTCTCGATCTGCCGATCGGCGGTGCGCCAGTGACAGTGACGATCAGCGGCGCGGGCGTCGTCTCGGTCGGCTCCCTGATCGTCGGACCGCTCGTGACGCTCGGCATCACCGAAGCTTCGCCCAAGGTCGGGATCATCGATTTCAGCCGGAAAGAGGTCGACGATTTCGGCGAGGTGACCGTCGTACCGCGCGCGTGGGCGAAGCGGATGAGCGCGAACGCGTTGATCCGGACCGACGCTCTGGACGTCGTGGCGAACCGTATCGCCGGCGTGCGCGCTCGTCCCTCGCTCTGGGTCGCATCCGAGGGTTCTGACAGCCTGACCATATTCGGCTTTTTCAAGGACTTCTCGATTGAGGTTGGTCCGACCGTAAGCAAGCTTTCGCTCTCCGTAGAGGGATTGTCAGAAGCCGCATCGCTTAGCCCGGGCCTACCCGCGCCGAACTGGACGGACATCATTGACAACGAACCGGTCGAGCATCCCAAGCCCGAAGACGGGGCGACGCGAGGCGCGACAATCGGATCGAATATCCGGGATGAAACCGGCGCGGTTCGGCCCGCGACCGATTTGATCAATACGTCGCTCGTCCTTACCAACGGTGGCCGGCTGTTGATCGACCGGGGTGGTGGCATCACCACGCCTCTCGGCGAAGTACTCGCAACTTCGATCGGCGCCGCGACCGAAGGCGCTATGCGGACGCAGTCCGACGCGCTGGAACGGCTGGCGGCCGTCGTGACGATGATCGACACGCGCCTGTCCTCGACGCAGGAGGTCATTCGCGACGCCGGCGTCTATGTCGACCCGACGAACGGCAAGGTCACGATATCTGCGCTGGATGCGACCGCGGCGCGCGTCAATTCGGTGTCGATCTCGCTCGACGCTCTGACCGCGTCCGTCGCGCTGAAAGCTACAACAACCTATGTCGACAATGCGATCGCGACGGCGGTCATCGATCCGTCGCAGGTTCCGGTGTTTACCGGGCTCAACGCCCGGCTAACCAGCGCGGAGGTTCGCCTTGACGGGATCGACGCGTCGCTGCTGCTCAAGGCCGACGTCGCCACGGTCAACGCCCTGTCGGCGTCGCTAACGGCCGCATCGATCGAAATTGACGCGCTGCAGGGCGCAATCGTGACCAAGGTCGAAGCGGTGACGTTCAGCGCGCTCGAAACTCGCGTTGCCACGGCCGAAGACAGCCTTGAAGCGCTTGGCGATGTTGCTTCGCTCACCCGCGGTATCACGGTCGCCCGGATGGTTGATCGTCGTCAGGAGGATATAGCAGCCGACACGCTCGCGGGGCTTCTCGCGGGCGACAGGCGCACGCGCGATGCCGTGCAGGCGCTCGCGTCGGCGCGCGAGCAGATCACGACGCGGCTCATTGACGGGGACGCGGCAGAGACGGCGGCGCGGTTGGTTCTCGCGGCGCGGCTCCTTGCCGCCGAGGCGGGGATCACGAACGAGCAGATTGTGCGGGCCTCGGCCGACGGCGCGCTAGCCCAGTTGCTCAATCTAGTGACCACCACAGTGAACGGCCACACCGCGACGATCGAGCAGTTCGCGGAGAGCATCGACGGGCTGTTCGCGCGGATCGGGTTCAAGCTCAATGTCGACGGAAAAATAGTCGGATGGGTGACGAATAACGACGGCGTCACAGGCGGCATGGATTTCATCATCGACTATCTGCGCTTCTGGTCGGCCGATGGCTCGACATCGAAAGCACCATTCGAGTTCCGCAACGGTGGCCTCTATGTTTCGCAGCTCTCGGTCGACTCGCTGTCGGTCGCAGGCGGTGCTCTCGGCAGCATCGTTGTCTCGACCCCGCCCCAACTCCTCCGGGCCGCCAACGACGTGATGGTCGGCATGATCGAACTGCCGACGCTTCCGCCCGGCACCAACGCGGTCCGCGTGACGATGACGGGCGATTTCAAGATCGAGGCGCTGGCGGCGCAGCACGTATGGGCGAGGCTGCGCGAAGTTTCGGCGGCGCAGGCCGCCGCATTCAAAGCCGATCCGGGCGCCGTATCGGGCGGCAATCCTGCGCTGCCGCCCTCGGCTGCGCAGCCGCGGAACAGCGACAAGCTCGAATATGTGAACAACGTCTGGGACAATGCGCACCTGTCGTGGATCGATACCGCGCCCGAAAGCGGCCAGCTCTACATCGCCACCCTCGACGCGCTCTCCGCCGTCGATGTCCGCTGGAAGGACGTCCAGCTCTCCGCCGAAATCATGAAGAGGACACAGATTTCATGACGAAATATCGCGCCATAGCTTTGGCCGCGAGCATGTTTACGCTCGCCGCCTGCAATCCCGGAGAGCCTACACCGCGCCCGGTCGACGGGCCGACGGAGATTGCTTCGATCGTCGTCGCGGCCCCCGCGCCATCGATCGCCGCCGGGTTCGAGGTCCGAGGTTCCTCCCTGGCCGTGGTCCGCCTCTATCATGTGCCCGCTGCCCATGCCGCTACCGCCGCCTCCGACATCGATTCAGCGCGCGGCGCGCTGGGGCGCTGGGCGGCGGGCTCACGCGTCGGCTGGGGCTATGCCGACCTCGGCGAATGGCGGCGCGCCGCGCTGCGTGCCGACATGTCGGCTCAGGCGGGCGACCTCATCATCTTGGCCATCGATCCGGCGAGCGGAATCGGGGGCTCGCTCTTCGAGTGGCGCGGCGTCACCCTTTCGGCAGGAGAATAGTCATGGTCTGGTACAAGGCCGGCACCGTCACGGTCACCAACGCCAGCGCGGTCGTAACCGGCGCCGGGACCGCGTTCATCCAGAATGTCCGCGCGGGCGACGGCTTCATCGGCCCCAATGGGGTGACGCACGAGATCGTCAGCGTCGACAGCGGAACGCAAATCACGATCTCGCCTGTCTATAGCGGCGCGACCGCCGCCGGACAGGCTTATCGCGTCCAGCCGTCGCCGGGTTGGATAGTCGACCTGAACCAAGGCGTTAACACGCTGCTCAACGACTTCTCCGGCATTCGGGACGGGATTGGGTCGGGCAACTTCCCTGACGGAACGGCCGCGGCTCCTGCCCTACGTTTCGGGGCGGATAGCGACACCGGGCTCTACCGGATCGGTGCCAATGTGCTGGGCTTCGCCGTTGGCGGAGTCGAACAACTTCGGGTCGCCACAGATGGCCTGCGAAGCAGATACACACCGGGAGACAATCGCGCAAAACTGGCCGTCAGCAACACGATAGACGGAACAGCCTTGGCGCCCGCCTATTCAGAAATTCAGCTTCGGGGCGGCGGGGGCGACTCCGAAGTTGCGACAATCTCGGCCTACAACAGCTATATTAATGCTGCTGAAACCGGCCTGATTTTTAGCCTGCGGAACTCCGCGAATGCTTTCGGCGAGCGAATGCGGCTCACCGGGACCGGCAATCTCGGCCTCGGAACGGTCTCGCCATCGTCAAAGCTGCACGTCTCCGGGACGAACGCAACAATCCTGACGGTCGAGGCCACCAGTGCCGGCGCGACCGATACGCAGCTGCGTATCCTGACCCCCGACCGAGATTGGCGCGTGGGACAGAATGTCGGCGGTGGCGGCGCTGGTGTGCTGCTCTTCTACGATGTCACGGCGGGCAGCCCGCGGTTCGCGTTCGATCCCGGCGGGAGCGTCAGACCCGGAACCGACAATGCACAGTCGCTGGGTGCCTCAGCCTATCGTTGGTCCGTCGTTTATGCGGGCACCGGAACCATCAACACGTCCGACGAGGAAAAAAAGGCTTGGCGTGATGGTGCTGGCGCGGCCGAGCTATCCGCTGCTCGCCGGATTGCCGCCGAGCTGGGTTTCTATCAGTGGAACGATGCCGTTGCCGAAAAGGGGCTGGACGGGGCTCGGCTGCACTTCGGCGTCCGCGCGCAACGCGTATGGGCGATCATGGCTGACGAAGGGCTGATCGATCCGATCGCCGAGGGGGCGACGCCCGACAGCCGCTATGCGTTCCTCTGCTACGACGAATGGGATGCGCTGCCGGCGATCGAAGAGGTTCGCGATGAGGATGACAATGTCATCGCCTCGGCCGTGCCCGCCCGGCCCGCAGGAAACCGGTTCGGCATCCGGCCCGACCAGCTCGCCCTGTTCCTGATTGCGGCGCAGGAAGCACGGCTGGCGGCGCTGGAGGCCGCGTGACCATCCCCGGCATCTCCTTCATTCCTACCGCCGCGGCCGGCCTCGTCGGCGTGTGGACGGCCGCGATCGCCTTGGTCGCTCTGATAATCAAGATGCGGCCGATCATGAAAAAACTGGAGCACGACCGGATCAAGGCGCTTGAGGACCGGTTCGACGCAGCCGACGCGCAGCGCGCGGCAGAGCGGCAGCTACACGATGCCGAAATGGCGCTCGTTCGCCACCGGCTGAACGGGGAGAGCGCGACGCTGGATGCGTTGGTCGGCCTGCTCGAGTCTCAGGTGAGCATCCCGCCCGACACCATCAAGCGCATCACCGAGAGCCGGACGGCGGCCGCGCTGGGGTTCGCCACCGAAATGGCCGCCATCACCGAGGCGCGCATCGCGCTAGCCCGGGCAGCAATGCCGGCAGCAGCGGAATCCTAGTCCCCGAAAGGAACCGAAAGCATGATGACCTTTGTCGACGACAAGCCGATTTTCGACGCCATGCGCGCGATCGGCGGCCCGATGACGCAGCGCGACGTCACCGCGATCAACGCGGTCCTTTTTCAGGTGAAACAGACCGGCATCATCAAGCCGTTGTTCGATATCGCGCGCGAGCTCGATGACGACGACGACGGGTTGAGCCAGGTCGAGGTTGATATCCTCGACGCCGCGATCCGCGTGGCGAAAGGCGAAAAGCCGCAACCGCTCAAATCGGTGCGGCGCCGCATAAACGCTGCCGGGCTGGCGCTGATCAAGGCGAGCGAGGGCCTGCGCCTGAAGGCATATCTCTGCCCGGCGAAGGTCTGGACAATCGGCTACGGCTCGACCGGGCCGCACGTCCGGCAAGGCATGGTCATTCCCGAGGCTGAGGCCGAGGCGCTGCTGCTCGAAGATCTCGAGCGTTTCGAGATCGCCGTCGCCAACGCGGCACCGAATTCCACCGACAATCAGTTTTCGGCGATGGTGAGCCTCGCGTTCAACATCGGAATCGGCGCCTTCCTGAAATCGAGCGTCCTTCGGCTCCACCGCGCGCGCAGTTTCGTCGAGGCGGGCAAGGCGTTCGGCATGTGGGTGAAGGCGAAGGGCAAGACGCTGCCCGGCCTCGTGACTCGCCGCGCCGCCGAAATGGCGCTCTATCGAAAGGGCTGACACATGACCTTCTGGGATTTTCTTGATCGCCAGCTCGCGCGCGTGCGCGCCGAGCACGTCGCCGGCGCCGGCGTCTTCATCCTCACCGGCGCCGTTTTCGCCCTCGTCACGCTCAAGCCCGAGCTGGCGAAGGACGACCTTTTCAAGACGCTGGCGCAAGCTGTCGTGGTGCAGGGCCTCGTCGGCCTCGCCATGGCGTCGTGGTTCACAGTCAAACGCGGGGGAGGGACCGCTACCCCGACGGACAAGGAGCCTCTGTGATGCGCTGGATTGCCGCCCTCGCCTTCGGAATTTCCGAGCATGTGCCCATCCGCCTCGTTTGGCCCGCGACATTCGCCGCTTTCTTCGCCGGCGCCAGCTTGCTCGCAGGCCTCGTCTATCTCATCATCAACGGAGGCTGACATGCCCCTTCCCCTCGTCCCAATCGTCGGGCCGCTGATCGTGCGCGGCCTGCTCAAAGCCCTGCCCCGCCGGATCGCCGAAACATGGGCGCCGCGCATCGCGCGCGTCGTGGCGCTGGCGATCATCGCGGGCTTGCTCTGGCTGGCCGTGTCGGCCGCCATCGGCACGATCCGAGAGGATGCTCGAAACGGCCTGCTCGCTGAACAGGCCGAAGAGCGCAGGATCGCCGAGGAAGCGCAGCGCCAGCGCGAAGCCGCGGCCGCCCGCGCGCGCGCTGCCGCCCTCGCCGCCGGCGCGAAATTCGACGCCGCCCAGCAAAAGGAGATCACCGATGCAACGACAGACCTGCCTGATACTCGCCCTTCCGATCGCGCTCGCCGCCGCGTCTGTGTCGAGCTGCGCCAGCAAGATCGGGCCGCCGGTCGACCTCCGCGTAGCTGCTGAGACGTTCGACCGGCCCGACTGGCCCCGGATGACCGACGCCGCGCTCGGCAGCGAGGCGGAGAGCGAGCGCGTCCAGGATGCCCGCAACGCATGGGGCAAAGCGATCGCCCGCCAACTCGACGCGGCGTGCCGCGCGCTGCGCGATTCGGGGGTCGCGGGCTTCAACCCGTGCCGCCCCGCCAAGGCCGAGTGGGAATGACCATATCGGTGACGTCACCGATATGATCCGAGCGGCAAATTCATAAGAAACACGTCCGCAGGCGCGCTGGATAGCGGCCGGCGGGGGTTCCCGGCTGGCACCGGGAAACCGACGGGATCGCAACCCGTCACTAGCGGCCGGCCTGCGCCGCATCGCCCCGCACCTGTGCACCAGGCGGGGACCACGTGAGCGAAAATCTTCATGGAGTCGAATCTTGCATTACAATCGCCGCTGACTTTCGTCGGCGGTGCCGCCGGCGAAGCTGCCGGCTATCTTTTCGATCCGGCCGCCGAGCAGCTCGGGCGCCGGGAGGCGATCGGGTTCGGGGCAGCGGGTTTCTACGTCCGCACGGTCGACAGGACTCTCGCCAACAATATCATCATTGCGAACCATTACAGTCGGCGCGTCTATCGAGCGTCGACCCTGCATTTGGGCATCTTCATCGGTGGCGAGCTGCTCGGCATCCTGCAGTACGGCTATGCGATGAACCCGGCGTCGGCCGGGAGCGTCGTCACCGGCACGGGGATGACCGAATATCTCGAGCTCAATCGAATGTGGCTCGACGATCGCGCGCCGCGCAACAGCGAGAGCCGGGCGCTGTCGTGCTCGATACGGCTGATCCGGCGCGTCCGGCCGGGCGTGAAATGGATACAGTCGTTCGCCGACGAGCGGTGCGGCCTTTTCGGCACCGTGTATCAGGCCGCGGGCTTCACCTATCACGGCGAGCATCGCGGGATCTTCTGGGAGTTGGATGGCGAATTTTATCACAACTCGCTCGCCACCAATAAGAAGACGGCGAAATCGCCGCGCGCGGCGTACCTTCTCGCGAACATCGATCGCGCGACGCGCCACGAACTGCGCCAGTTTCGCTACCTCCGATTCCTGAAGCCGCGCTTCGCGAAGGGATGCAGATATCCGGCAAAACCGTTCCCGAAGCCGGATTATGGCGCTGATGCCGAATAGCAGTTGCAGTTATTCGCGAGCAGCGGCAGCAGCGGCGTGCGGCCCGTCGATTGGACGAGCCCCCGCCCAGGGGGTGAGAGGACGGCGCGACCCCGTTGGGCCGCTCCACCATACTTCTTTGCAGAAAATGCAAATTGCTCGGTCGCCGCGGGGGTGACGGAAGCGGGGTGGGCCTATGCCTTCCCCGCTTTTTTTGTGCCCGCGGCGCGCGTGTTCGGCCGGCTCTCGATCGAAACGAGCGGACCGACGAACAACATTTTGCCGTGCCAGCACGCCAGCCCCGCTTTGACGGCCGCCTCGCCGGCGTCTCGCTCGCTCGCGTACCATCGGCCGGTGCGCAGCCCACATCGCCAGCGAAATTCCTTCGGCGGCTCGCGCCGCCACCGGTAACGATCAGGTGATGTCGTCATATCCGGGCGGTCGCATTCCGCGGATAGACCTTGAGTGCGGCCGTCGATAGCGGTTGCTCCGTCGCGACGGTCGGCTCGATGCCGACGGCGCGCATCACGCCGCGCAGTTGCGTCTGCAAATGCGTCGACCGGCAATAGCTCGCGATCGTCTCCGAAAAGGAGTGCCCCTCTGTGCTCCGCATCTGGCGCCAGAAGTCATCGAAGGGCTCGCGATCGCCGGCGCTGAACTCGTACAGCACCGCAAGCGCAAGCTTTACGCCGTGGCTCGGCGGCGGCACACCGGCGTGCGCAAGCTCGACCTGCTCGGCCAGCGTCCTCAACGCGAGGTCTTTCAATCTGTCGCGCCCGATTCGCATCCGGCAATTAGAACATTATGAGAACATCGATGCAAGACGGGTGTGTTACGCCGCGATTTTCTCGCGCGGCCCGGTTTCCGCCCACCGAATCGGCCGTCCGATTTGCGCCTCAGGCGGTTCGAGGTCGACAATGATAAGATCGGCCCATGCCTGCGCGATTTCCCGGCGGCGCGGCATATACTCGGCGCGGTTATAGGCCCCTTCCGATCCTGACATGCCCTCGGGGATGTGCGCGAGCATCAGATCGATGACGGCACGATCACCGTCTTGCCTATCGGGGTGCTCGTTCATGATTGTCGACATCGCGGCGCGGCAGCCATGCGGGACATGCTTTTTGTAATAGCCCGCGCGCATCAGAAGCTGCCGCATTGCATTGTTCGATATCGGAATGCGAAAGTCTCGCTCGCCCGGGAACAGGAGGCGATGACTGCCGGTGAGCAACCGCAAGGCGCGGATCACGTCGAGGGCTTGTCTCGACAGCGGCACGAGGTGGTCGCCGTCCTCTTCGGCCTTGCGCTCCTGATCTCCCTTCATGCGAGCGGCCGGAATGCGCCAGGTCGGCTCCGCCCCATCCAACTCCTCCAGCTCGCACCACTCGGCATTTTCGAGTTCGTTTGGTCGCACCGAGGTCAGCATGAGCAGGCGCAGCGCGAATTTCGTGGTCGCCCGGCAGCGCTCGTCGTCGCAGGCGCGCAGCAGCGCGCGGACAGCCTTCACCTGATCGTCATGTTCCTTGATCCTGTCGATGATGCTGGGCCGCTTTTTGGATCTCGGCACCTTCGGTAGTGCCTTATTCATGGTCGCGGCCGGGTTGGACTTTGCGAGCCCGGCCGACACGGCATAAACATAGATTGCGCTGATACGCTGGCAGACCCGGTGCGCGGTCTCGATCGCGCCGCGGTCCGATATCTTGCCCAGCACGTCAACGATGGTCGGACTATCGATGTCGGCGATAGGAAGGTCGCCTATTTCCGGGAACACGTCGCGCTCGAGGCTTTGCAGGGTGTCGGCTGTGTGGACGATCGACCAAGTCGCAAGCTCGGGCTTCACGATCCAGTGAGCCGCATTCGCGGCCATCTTCTCCTTGTTGCGCGACGACCAACTCCCGCGCTCCTCGCAAAAGGCGTGGAACTTCTCGACCGACCAGCCGCTCTGCAACTCGAACCACCGGATCGCGACGAGCTTGAACGTGTTGGCCGCGCTGATCGCCTTCTTGCGTTCGCCGGCGCGCTTCGCGGCCATTGGGTCGATTCCCGCGTCGAGTTTCGCCTTCGCCTCGTCGCGAAGCCTCCGCGCCTCACCCAGCGTCACCTTGGGATAGCTGCCCAGTGTCAGGGTACGCTGCGCCGGGTTGCCCTTCGCGTTCCGGCCGAAAGTGTAGTTCATGCGCCAGATCCTCCCGCCCGCGGTCGAAACGAACAGGTAGAGCTGGCCGGAATCGCCGAGCTTGTAATCCTTGTCGGCCGGCTTTGCGGCCTTGATCTTCGCGTCGGTAAGCACTGCGCGCCTCCAAATACCATGGATGCACGGCCCCGATACCATGCCTCCTACCATGCAATTTCGTGAACGCATAAGAACGAACACGGAACGGGATTTGCCATGGTGAAGGTCAAGAATGGCAGAAAATCAAGCCCTGTGAACGGGCGTGAACGGTTGTGGAAGGGTAGTTGGCGGAGACGGAGGGATTCGAACCCTCGGTACCGGATTTACCAGTACGACGGTTTAGCAAACCGTTGGTTTCAGCCACTCACCCACGTCTCCGCATGGTCTGCCGCGCTAACGGCAGTTTGGCCTAGGCGGGTCGCTATAGCCATGCACCTCGCACCCCGCAACGGCAAAGATTGCCAATTTTCGACGCCCTCACGGGCATTTCGTCGCCCGGATGATTCGGTCTGGCGCAAATTCGACTCAAGTCATCGCCCGTTCATTGCCCGCCGCCGAAAGCGAGTCATGATTAACGCCGGTGTTGCCGTCACGGCGCCATTTGAATTTTGGGGGTCCAATATGCGGAAAACGTTCACCAGCCTTGCCTTCGCCGCAGTGGCATCGCTCGGCCTTGCGCTGACGCCGCTTCCCGCGGCGGCGCAGATGCGCGAGGTCGATCCCAATACGGCGATCGATTCCGATCTCGACAACCCCGCCCCCGCCCCGCCCCCGGTGAGCCCGACCACAAGCGATCCGTCGTACGACAGCGATCTTGCCACCGGCGACCAGCAGACGGGCGACGTTCCCGCCGACAGCGGCGCCGCCGCCGGCGACGTCTCGGCGGCAACGGTCGACGCCGCACCCGGATCGACCTACAAGAAGGACGACCTGATCGGCGCGGCCGAAGGTGTGTTCGGCAAGGGCGCGCAAGGCCTCGCCGGCCTGATCGAGGATATCCTGAAAAAGCAGGGCGAGCCCAACGCCTATATCGTCGGCCGCGAGGCAGGCGGCGCGCTGGTGGTCGGCGTGCGTTACGGGTCGGGAACGCTCCATCACAAGATCGAGGGCGAACTGCCCGCTTACTGGACGGGCCCCTCGGTCGGCTTCGACGCGGGCGCCAACGCCGGCAACACCTTTGTCCTCGTCTACAACCTCTTCGACAGCGAGGATCTCTACAAGCGCTATCCGGCAGGCGAAGGCGCCGCCTATCTGATCGGCGGCTTCAACGCGAGCTATCTGCGCCGCGGCGACGTCGTCCTCATCCCGATCCGCGTCGGCGTCGGCGCGCGGCTCGGCGCGAACGTCGGCTATATGAAATTCCGCAAGAAACAGAACTGGGTGCCCTTCTAAGACACAACCCGTTTGCCACGGGGGCGATAGCCCGCGCTTCGGCGCGGGCTTTTTCTTTCGGGTGTAGCGTCGCCGGACCCGCGCGTGGATGGTCTTCGGCAGGTGCCGGCATCCGCGATCCCCGGTCTGCGGCGCGGGGGAAGGCGGCCCCGTTTCCTTTGGATAACTCCCCCCGTTACCGACCGTTAACGCTATTGTGCCATCGTCGCGCCATGAGACGATCGGATGCCTCGACCCCGATCAAGCGGCCTTCGCGCTTGCGGATCTTTCCAAACCCGGCGGCTCTGCCGCTGCCCGTCTATCGCGATTTCATCGACATGCTGTTCGGCATGTGGCTCCCCATCTTCGGTATCGGGACCGTTTTCGTCGGGATCTGCATCCTCGTCGGCCGCGAACTCGATAATCGTCTAATCCTCGTCATTGCCGCCTTGGGAGCGCTCACCACCATCCTGCGCCTTATGCTGCTTCGCGCCTATCGCCGCGCGCAGCCGGTCCGCGATTTCGGCGCACTTCGCCGGTGGGAACGCCGCTATGCCATCGGCAATCATGCCTCGGCCGCGCTTCTCGCCCTCCTCAATGTCATCGCGATATCCGCGCATTATCCGCTGCTGCACCTCATCACCGTCAGCCTGGTGTTCAGTTTTGGCGCCGGGATCGTTTCGCGGATATCGATCCGTCCCAACATCTGCGTGGTCAGCCTGCTGATTGCCACCGTGCCGACGGTCGCCGCGCTCGCGTTCCATGCGCTCCAGCCCCATTCGATGCGGCTGCACAGCGAACTGTTCATGATCGAGGCGCTCATCGTCGCGATGATAACCGCGCTCAGTCTCCAGACCGTCGCCCATCTCTATCGCTCGGCGGTCGAGCATCACACGGCGCGGCACGACATGGCAAAGCTCGCGCGGACCGACGCGCTCACGGGCCTGTCGAACCGGCTGTTGCTGCGCGAACTTTTCCAGCAACACACCGCCACGGCACTGCGTGCGAAGAACCAGGTCGCGCTGCATTTTCTCGATCTCGACGGGTTCAAGGCGATCAACGATCGTTACGGACATCCGGCGGGCGATGTGTTGCTCGAACAGGTCGCGCGCCGGCTCGAGGCGATGGTGCGCAGCGACGATGTCGTCTCGCGGCTCGGCGGCGACGAATTCATCGTGCTCCAGGTCGGGGTCGGCGACGATAGCGAGGCCGAATTGCTCGCGCGCCGGATCATTCGCGAGATCAGCAAACCCTATGTCGTCGAGGATATATCGATGTCGATATCGGTCAGCGTCGGGATTGCGACCGCCCCCCGGCTGGGCGTCGAACTCGAGCGCTTGCTCGCCTGCGCCGACGCGGCGCTCTATCGCGCCAAGGCCGGCGGGAAGGCACGCGCGCTGTTCTGCCGCGAAGCCGATGCCGAAATGGCCAATATCGCGGCCTGAGCGCGAGGCGGCCGCGCCGCTTACCTTCTTGTCAATCGCCGTCGAAAGCGATCAGCGTCTCGCAGGGCAGCCCGGCGGCTTCCAGCCGCTGCGATCCGCCGAGGTCGGGCAGGTCGATCACGAACAGCGCCGCCGCGACCTCGGCGCCGACACTCTGCATCAGCGCCGCCGTCGCGAGGATCGTCCCGCCGGTCGCGAGCAGATCGTCGACGAGCACGACGCGGTGACCGGGCAGGATCGCGCCTTCGTGCAGTTCGAGGCGATCGACGCCATATTCGAGTTCGTAATCGACGCCGATCGTGACGCCGGGGAGCTTGCCCGCCTTGCGCACGGGAACGACGCCCAGCCCCATCGCGGTGGCCATCGCGGCCCCGAACAGAAAGCCGCGCGCCTCGACCGCGACGATGAAGTCGGGCCGGTGGACGGCGGCGAGCACGCTCAGGCGGCGCACGCTCTCGGCAAAGCCCGCGGCGTCGCCGATCAACGTGGTGATATCGCGAAACTGGATGCCCGGCTTCGGAAAGTCCGGGATGGTGCGGACCAGCGACGCAAGGTCGAGGCCCGGTTGGGGCGGAAGGGCGATCATGTCGTCACAATCGCCCTTCCCCGGTTTCTCAATGCTTCTTGTCGGCCCAGATGTTCCGGTACGACAGATAGGTCAGCACCGTGAAGATCAGCAGGAAGAAGAACACCGCATAACCCACCTGGATGCGCTTGATCAGCTTCGGTTCGGCGGTCCAGACGAGGAACGCCGTGACGTCCGCGGCCATCTGATCGACCGTCGCCACCTTGCCGTCGGCATAGGTCACCTGCCCCTTGGTCAGCGGCGGCGCCATCGCGAGGTTGAGGTTCGCGAAATAGGGGTTGTAGTGCAGCCCCGTGCCCGGCTTCAGTTCGGCAGGCAGGTTTGCGGGCGGGTTCTGATAGCCGGTCAGCAGCGAATAGACATAGTCCTTGCCGCCTTCGCGCGCCTTGGTGATCAGCGACAGGTCGGGCGGCAGCGCGTTGTTGTTCGCGGCGCGCGCAGCGACTTCGTTCGCATAGGGCGACGGAAAATGATCTGACGGCAGGCCGTCGCGCGTCGCCGCCTCACCCGTGTCGGGGTTGATCGACGGAACCTGGAACTCCTTGGCGAAGGTCTTGATCTGGCCTTCGGTGTAGCCGAGGTCCGCGATGTTACGGAACGCGACAAGGTTCAGGCTGTGGCATGCCGAACAGACCTCCTTGTACACCTGCATGCCGCGCTGCAACTGCGCCTTGTCCCAGTGGGGGACCACAATGCCGTCACTGGCCAGCTTCAGATGCCTGGGATGCTTGTGAAACGCGTAGGCAGCATTGGGTTCATTCTTGAGCGGTGTCGTGAAGATCGCGAGCACCAGCGCGGTAATGAAACCGAGGCCGACGAGAAAACCGAGCGGACGAACCATGGCTGTATCAGCTCCTATTAAAGTCCGGCGCTCAGGCCGTTGCCGGAACCGACTTCACGTCGGTGGCATGTTTGGCGAGGACCGCTTCGGTGATCGAATTCGGCATCGGAAGCGGGCGTTCGATCCGCGACACGATCGGCAGGATCACCAGGAAGTGGGCGAAATAATAGATGGCGCCCAGCTGGCTGAGGATCACCCACGGCTGTTCCGCCGGCTGCATGCCGCACCAGCCAAGGAGCAGGACATCGGCGACGAGAATCCAGAAGAAGATCCGGTACAGCGGACGATAGTTCGACGACTTGATCGGCGAGCTGTCGAGCCAGGGCAGGAAGAACAGCAGCGCGATCGATGCGAACATCGCGATGACGCCCCACAGCTTCGCGTCGATCCACAGGAAGTTGAAGGTGAAGGCCTTCAGGATCGCGTAGAAGGGCAGGAAATACCATTCGGGAACGATATGCGCCGGGGTCGAAAGCGAGTTCGCCGGGATATAATTGTCGGCGTGACCGAGCGTGTTCGGGCTGAAGAAGGTCAGCGCGACGAAGATCAGCAGGAAAACGCCGACGCCGAAGCCATCCTTCGCAGTGTAATAGGGGTGGAACGGGACGGTGTCCTGTTCGTCCTTCACCTCGATGCCGGTCGGGTTCGACGAGCCCGGGATGTGCAGCGCCCAGATGTGCAGGATGATGACACCCAGGATCACAAACGGCAGCAGATAGTGCAGCGAGAAGAAGCGGTTGAGCGTGGCATTGTCGGGGACGAAGCCGCCGAGCAGCCATTCGCGCACCGGCTCGCCGACGATCGGTATCGCCGAGAAGAAGCCGGTGATGACCTGCGCGCCCCAGAAGCTCATCTGGCCCCACGGCAGCACATAGCCCATGAAGGCGGTCGCCATCATCAGGAGGAAGATCACGACGCCGAGCAGCCACACCATTTCGCGCGGCGCCTTGTACGAACCGTAATAAAGGCCGCGGAAGATGTGCAGATAGACGACGATGAAGAACATGCTCGCGCCGTTCATGTGCGCGTAGCGGATGAACCAGCCGGCGTTCACGTCGCGCATGATGTGCTCGACCGAATTGAACGCGACGTCCGCATTGGCGGCATAATGCATCGCCAGGACGATACCGGTGATGATCTGGATCATCAGCGCGGCGCCGGCGAGGACGCCGAAGTTCCAGAAATAGTTGAGGTTGCGCGGGACCGGATAGCCGGGGCCCGTGGCGTTGTAGACGAGGCGCGGGATCGGCAGCTTCTCGTCCATCCACTTCATCAGCGGATGCGTCGGTTCATAGGGTTTGGCCCAGGGAAAGCTCATCTTGTTACGCTCCTCAGCCGATCGTCACGACGGTATCGCTGGTGAATTCATAGGGCGGCACGACCAGGTTGGTGGGCGCCGGCCCCTTACGGATACGCGCCGCGGTGTCGTAGTGCGAACCGTGGCACGGGCAGAAATATCCGCCGAAATCGCCGCGATTTTCGCCCTCGGCGGCGCCGAGCGGAACGCAGCCCAGATGGGTGCAGACGCCCAGCGTGATGAGCCAGTTCTCCTTGCCGGGCTTGGTGCGCTGGTCGATCGTCTCGGGATCACGCAGGTCGCTCATCGGCACGGCCTTCGCCTCGGCGATTTCCTTGGCGACGAGGTTGCGCACGAACACCGGCTGCTTGCGCCAGCTCGTCTTGATCGCCTGGCCGGGCTGGATCGCCGAAATGTCGATTTCGGTCGACGACAGCGCGAGAACGTCGGCCGACGGGTTCATCTGGTTGAGCAGCGGCAGCACGACGGCAACCGCACCGACACCAGCGAAACTCACCGCCGCAATATTGATGAAATCCCGGCGGCGTACGCCATCCTCGATACCGGCGTTGAGTTCAGATTCACTGGCCATTCGACTGCCCTTGCATGGGTGAACTAACAAAGTTCTCGAAGAAATGGCCGCCCCTGTTGCGCGCGCACGAAAGCGCACAACCCGGCGGCCCCTCCGGGAATTGCGGGCCTGATAGCCGCACAGTCCGGGCTTGCCAACAGGCAATTTCCGCTTCCGTCACCGTATCATGACACCGCGGCCAAACCTCTCGATTCCCGGCGCCTTCGCCTCTATGGCGACGTCATGGAAATCGCCCTGTTTCAACCGGACATCGCCGGAAATGTCGGCACCATCTTGCGGACCGCCGCCTGCTTCGGCGTGCCTGCGCATATTATCGAGCCATGCGGTTTTCCCTTTGGCGATGCGGCGTTGAAGCGCGCGGGCATGGATTATGCCGTCCGCGCCAATGTCCGGCGGCACCCCGACTGGAATGCTTTCCGGCAATGGTCGCAGAGCGGCGACCAGCGCGTCGTGCTGCTCTCGACGAGCGGCGCGACGCCCCTTCCCGATTTTGATTTTGGTCAGGGCGACGTCCTGCTGTTCGGGTCGGAGAGCGCGGGCGTTCCCCACCACGTCCATGAAGCGGTCGCCGCGCGGGTCGCGATTCCGATGCACTCCGGCTTTCGCTCCTTGAATGTCGCGGTCGCGGCTGGCATCGCGCTCGCCGAGGCGCTCAGGCAAACGAAAGGCTTTCCGGCATGATCTCGCTCGACCCGCAACAACAGACGGCACGCAACTGGTTCGAATCGCTCCGCGACCGGATCTGCGCCGAATTCGAGACGATCGAAGCCGAGGCGGGCAGCGACGCGCGCTTCGAATATACGCCGTGGGACCGCGAGGCCGAGGGGCTCGCGCCGGGCGAAGGCGGCGGCGGCGTCCGCGGCGTGATGACGGGCAAGGTCTTCGAAAAGGTCGGGGTCAACGTCTCGACGGTGGCCGGCGAGTTCGCCCCCGATTTCGCCGGGTCGATCCATGGTGCGGGCGAGGACCCGAGCTTTTTCGCAACAGGAATCAGCCTCGTCGCGCATATGGCGAACCCGCACGTTCCCGCGGTGCATATGAACACGCGCTTCCTCGCGACCACCAGGCGCTGGTTCGGCGGCGGCGCCGACCTCAACCCGCCGATTCCCTATCAGGAGGACACCGACGCCTTTCACGCGCGGTTGCGCGCCGCCTGCGCCCCCTTCGGTCCCGACGTCTATGAACGCTATGCCAAATGGGCCGAGGATTATTTCTACATCCCGCATCGCGGCGTGCATCGCGGCGTCGGCGGCATCTTTTACGACCATCTCGAATGCGGCGACGACGCCGAGTTCGATCGCAATTTCCAGCTGACGCAGGCGGTCGGCGAAGCGTTCCTCGACATCTTCCCGCAGATCGTCCGCCGCCGGATGGGCCTGCCCTTCACCGACGCCGAGCGCGACGCGCAACTCGTCTGGCGCGGGCGTTACGCCGAGTTCAACCTCGTCTATGACCGCGGGACATTGTTCGGGCTCAAGACCGGCGGCAATATCGACGCGATCCTGATGAGCCTGCCGCCGCTCGCCAAATGGAGCTGACATAAAAGGAGCGCCCCCGTTGCCGGAGGCGCCCCCTTGAGTCTTCGACCGGCAATCAGGCGAAAACGTCACCCGATGCACGCGGCAGGATCGCCCGGTAGATGCCGATCGGCATCGCGAAGGAGATCATGATCAGCGGCAGATACACCACCGCGGCCATGACGATCATCGTGACGACCGCACCGACGGGCGATCCGCCCATCACCGCGCCGAGGATGCCGCCGAAGATCATGCCGGCGACGAACCCGAAGATGAACATGCCGATCGTGAACAGCAGGTAGAAAACGACGATCGTCCACTGCGACGCGCTCGTCAGTCGCCACGATTCGCCAAGCCCCGTGACCGGATTGCGCGTCAGGCGATCGGCCATCACCGGACCGGCGACCGAGAAGCGCCCCTGCACCCAGAGCAGGAACACGAGCATCGCGATATAGAGGATCACGATCAGGAAAATCGCACCGCCGCCGACGGCGCCCGTCGCACCCGATTCCAGCGCGCCGGGAGTCAGTGCCCCCATCCCGCCCAGCGCGGCGCCGAAAATCAGCGTCAGGACGAACATGACGATGAAGATGAGGATGTACGCCGCCAGCATCACGACGAACATGCCGAACGCGAAGGCCGGGCCGGCCTGGAACGCCCATGCGAAATTGGGTGCTTCGCCGGGGTGAAGCCCCCCGCGCCAGATCAGCATCGACACACCGTAAAGGATGACCGCGGCAATCAGCGCGAACAGGAATATCTTGCCGAACGCGCCCATGATCAGCGACGGATCATTCGGCGCCAGCGCCATCGCCGAAAAGGTCGATCCGAGGAACAGATAACCGAGCAAGCCGACAACGACCAACGCGCCACCGACCCACAGCAGCATTTGCTGCCAATTCGCCTTCAGAAACGCGAAGGTTTCCGAAAAGGCCGCACCGATACTCATCTTTGTCATGTCACTTCCCCTGCTTTTATGAACCACTCTCCCAAGTTTCATTCGAGACGGGCTGAGCCAGACGGTTTCACCCTGGTTGCGACACATTTCTCTTTTCGTTGATGCCCTTATCACTTGAACACGTCGGTCGTCCCCCCGCTCGCAAGCTGGCGATAGGCGGCCGCCGACACCGCGATCGAGACGAGGCTGCCGATCGCGCCGAACGCGGCCTCGATGAAGCCGCCGAGCATGCGGCCGAACCCCGGCTCGCTGCCGGCGACCACCGAAGCGATGCCGCCGAGGATCAGCGCGGCGATCACGATCACCAGCGCGACGAGGAACAGGAAGAAAAAGATCGCCCAGCCGTTGCCCTGCGTCAGCGTCCAGCTCGTGCGGATCGCCTCGAAGGGGTTGTAGAGGCCGCGGTCCGCAATCGCCGGGGCAACGAGCGCAAGCCGCCCGATCAGATAGAGGCCGGGGATGATCAGCAGGATGAAACCAAGGCCGATCGCGAAGCCGCACAGAATCTGGATCGCGAGCATCGTCGGAAACACCATGAGCGCAAAGGTCAGCGCCTCGCCGACGCTCGTCCCGGTCCGCGACAGCCAGAGCCGCAATATCCCCGCCGTGCCGATGAGCGTGCAGAGCGCGATGGCGATCTGCCCCGGGATCATCTGGCGAAAGCTTTCGCGAAAACTTTCCATGACCTGATTGAAATCGGCGCCGGCGGGCGGCTCGATCGGCACCGGGCCGAACCATGCCACCGCGAGCGCGGGAAGGAAGAGAAACACGCCCGCGACCGTGCCGATCAGCGCGGTGTGCGATTTCAGGAGCTGCAGGGTGTCGTCCCACGCCGCACCCATGTCGAATTTTACCATTGATACCCCGCCATTTTTTCGATTTTCCGGTCGCCGCGAAGGTGACGATGTTCGGCGCTTCTGTCCAGCCCTGTCGACACGCGGCGCCGAGGGCCTTGCGCAAGGCGCCGCGGCGCGCCAGATAACCGGGCGCGATGAGCCTCCTTCCCCCGCCCGAATGGACCATAAGCTCCGGCCTGACCGCCTATGATGCGGCGCTCGCCGACATGGAGGCGCGCGCCGCCGCGATCCACGCCGGCAAGGCGGGAGAGCGCATCTGGCTGATCGAGCATCCGCCGCTGTACACCGCGGGGACAAGCGCCGATCCCGCCGAGCTGCTCGACCCGCGCTTTCCGGTCTACGATGCGGGCCGCGGCGGGCGCTATACCTATCATGGCCCCGGTCAGCGCGTCGGCTATGTCCAGCTCGACCTCGCGCAGCGCGGGCGCGACGTGCGCGCCTATGTCTCGGCGCTCGAGGGCTGGGTGATCGACGCGCTCGCGCTGCTCGGGGTCGAAGCACGCCGCGCCGAGGGACGCATCGGCATCTGGACCGACGCCCCGGACGGCCGCGAGGCAAAAATCGGCGCGATCGGGGTGCGTGTGAAGCGCTGGGTGACGATGCACGGCTTTTCGCTGAACGTCGCGCCCGATCTCGCGCATTTCGGCGGCATCGTGCCGTGCGGCATCGCCGAATTCCCGGTCACGAGCCTCGCCGCGCTGGGCCGGACCGCGTCGTTCGCCGATGTCGATGCGGCGCTGGCCCGGACGCTGCCGGCCTTTCTCGACAAGCTTTCGCCGAAAGACTAGGAACGCCGCATGATCCGCACCCTTCTCGCATCGCTCTCCCTGCTCGCCCTCGCAGCCTGCGGCGGCGGCGACACCGCCGGCAAGTCGACGACCAAACTCGACGCGGTCGAGGTCCAGCCGGGATCGGTGAGCGATTCGATGATCATCCTCGACGATGCGACCGTCGACGGCACCGCGGTCGACAACAGCATTCCCGACGACGGCACGAAAAAGGACACGCCCAAGACCGGCGAAACCGACACGGCGGACACGGCAGCAACCGACGACGCCGAAGAGGAGAATCCCGAGGCGGTCGACCTGCCGGTCGCGAAAAAGGCGATCACCGCCGATTCTGCCGCGAAGAAGGGCGAATAGCTCCTAACGCAATCCCAGATTCTTGTGCGTCTGCAGCGACAGGCGCCAGCGCGGATCGTCCATCACCAGATCGATACACGCCTGCACATTGGCGGCGGCGTGCGGATCGTCGAGCGGCTGGACAAGAAGATGCGCGAAATCGAGCGTCGCAAGCCGGTCGACATCGCTGCCCGGCTGCGGCCAGACGAGTTTCAATTCGTCGCCGCTCGTCTGCACCAGTTCGCTGCCCGCCTTCGGGCTGACGCAGATCCAGTCGATGCTGCGCGGGACCGGAAGTGTGCCGTTGCTTTCGATCGCGATCGTGAAGCCGCGCGTGTGGAGCGCGGCGATCAGCGCGTCGTCGACCTGCAACATCGGTTCGCCGCCGGTCAGCACGACGTAGCGGTCGTCGCTCCCCTGCCCCCAGCTTTCGGCGATGACATCGGCCAGCGCATCGGCATCGCGATATTTGCCGCCAAGCGTGCCGTCGGTACCGACAAAATCGGTGTCGCAGAACTGGCAGATCGCCTTGGCGCGATCCTTCTCGCGTCCCGTCCACAGGTTGCAGCCGGCGAAACGGCAAAAGACCGCGCGCCGCCCCGCCTGCGCGCCCTCCCCCTGCAGCGTGAGGAAAATCTCTTTGACGGCATATGTCATCGTATCAGGCGTAGCGCGTCGGGTCGGCGAGCCCCGCGTCGGCAAAGCCCTTGCTGCGCAAGCGGCAGCTGTCGCACGAACCGCAATGCAGCCCGTCGGGGGTCGGGTCGTAGCACGACCAGCTCATCCCCGCGTCCATCCCCAGCCGCGCCGCCTCGGCGGCAATATCGGCCTTGGTCATATGTTGCAGCGGCGCGTGGATGTGGAAATCGACGCCCTTGTCGCCGTCACGCGTCGCCAGCGCCGCAAGCTTCTCGAAACCCTCGATGAATTCGGGGCGGCAATCGGGGTAGCCCGAATAGTCAAGCGCGTTGACCCCGATGACGATGTCCTGCGCCTGCCGCGCTTCGGCCAACCCGAGCGTCAGCGACAGGAAGATCAGGTTGCGCGCCGGAACATAGGTAATCGGGACATCGCCGCCCCCCTCCACCTCAGGCACGCCGTCCTTCGGCACGTCGATATCGGCGGTGAGCGCCGAGCCGCCGAACCGGCGAAGGTCGAGCGGCAGCACGATATGTTCGGCCGCGCCGATATAATCGGCGATCCGCGCCGCCGATTCCAGCTCGACGCGGTGGCGCTGGTTGTAATCGACCGTCAGCGCGACGATGCGCGCGCCTGCCGCGCGCGCGAGGCCCGCGCAGACCATCGAATCGAGCCCGCCCGACAGGAGGACAATCACCGTTTTTCCGGAAACTTGCTGCATCGGCGCCAGATAGGCGCGAGCCGCCGGGGGCGCAAGTGCTGCACCCGCATCAAAGAAACGGGCCGCGAGGCGGTTGCCGCACGGCCCAGTTCGGCGTGAAAGCCGTTAGGGAGGGACATACATCGGTATGCCACGCATCCCCTCTAGCGCCCGATGGTAAACAAATCGTTCGCTTCAGCAGCCGCCGGCGCGCCGCGCTTCGATCGCCTGCGAGAAAGGCTTGCCCCCGGCAATGCCCTGCGTGTCGATCTGGACGAGGCGGTTTGTCTCGCTGCGGATGCTCGTGCGGCCATGGCCGGCGCCGGGGCAGGTATAATGGACGGTCACCGCATTCGGCGTGTCCTCGATGACATAGCGCGAGCAACTGGCGCCCGGGTGATAGACCTGGATCAGCCGGCGCGCGTCGCCGATGCAGACCGTCTGCAGCACGCCATCCTTGCCGCGCTCGCGCAACTGCCAGCCGCCCTTTTCCAGCCGGTCGAGCATCGCCAGCGACGGCGCCTGCGCCGGAACCGCGCTGGCGGCGGCGCAGCCAAGCGCGATGAGAGACATTCGCAATGCGGGAGAGAAGATCGCCATTCCACCTGTCCATTGGCCGCCCGCGAGCGAGCGAATACGCGACCCTGTTGCCGTGTAGCTAGCAAGCCGGGGATGCGTTTTCAACCGCTTGGCGCTGAATTACCTCGCCTCGCCGCCGAAACTGGCGGAAATTCCGTCGCTATTCCGCGCGGTCGTGGGCCGAGATTTCGTCCAGCGGGATCGGAAAGAAGCGCGAACAAAAGGCGCAGTCGACGACGATCCGGCCATTTTCATCGGCCATGTCCGCACGCTCGGCCTCCGGAAACTGCGCAAGCACCCCGGCGAAATAGCCGGTGCTGCACCGGCATCCGCGCGACACCGCCATGCCCGGCTCGACGCGCACCTCGTCCTCGTGGAACAGCCGCCACGCGAGCGTCTCGAGCGAGGTCGCGGGATCGGTGAGTTCCTCGTCCTTGAGCGTCGCGGCGATCGTGCGCGCATGATCCCATTCGGGATTGTCGTGGCGGACGTGCAGCCGGTCGCGGCCGACCTCGCCCTCGGGCAGGTGCTGGAGGAGCAAGCCGCCGGCGAGACACCCCGCCTCGGCGTCATGGCGCGCGGCGATCCGGATCAGGCTCGAAATCTGTTCCGACTGCTCGAAATAATGCTCGGCCGCCTCGCCGATCGACGCGCCTTCGAGCGGGACGATCCCCTGATAACGCTCGGCGGTCGTCGCCTGGTCGAAGGTGATCGCAAGAAAGCCTTCACCGAACAGCGCAAACAGCGTCGGGTCGGGTCCGACCTCGGCCAGCCTTTCGGCATCGAATTTCAGGTAGCCGCGCAGCTCGCCGGCGCGATAGTCGCACACGAGCAGTTCGACCGGCCCGCCGCCGGTCTGCGCCTGCAACGTCATCTGCCCGCTCTCGTCCTTCAGGGTCGAGCCGAGCAGCACCGTGAGCACGAGTGCTTCGGCGAGCAGCCTTTCGGCAACCGGCGGGTAATTATGCGCCGCGATGATCGTCCCCAGCGTCGGCCCGAGCCGCACCAGCCGCCCGCGCACATGGCGTTCGGCAATGGTGAACAGCAAGGGCTGGTCGAACCAGGTTTCGATGGTTTCACTCACGATGTCGAACTCACAATGTCGAACTCACAATTTCCCGAGTGCCCAGAGCAGGATCGACTTCTGCGCATGGACGCGGTTCTCGGCTTCGTCCCAGACGCGCGATTGCGGACCGTCGATTACCGCGTCGACGACTTCGTCGCCGCGGTGCGCGGGCAGGCAGTGGAGAAAGATCGCTTCGCCCTTCGCGCCCGCCATCAGCCGTTCGTCGACCTGATAGGGCGCCATCGCCGCGATCTTGTTGTGCGCATGGTCCTGCCCCATCGACACCCAGGTGTCGGTGACGACGAGGTCGGCGCCCGCCACCGCTTCGCGCGCGTCGCGCACGACGTCGATGCGCGATCCCCTTGCCCGCGCCGCTTCGACGAAGCCCGGGTCGGGGTCATAGCCCTGCGGAACCCCGGCGCGGACGTGGAAACCGAACAGCCCCGCCGCCTCGATCAGCGAGGAGAGGACATTGTTGCCGTCGCCGAGCCACGCGAGCTCGAGCCCCGGCAACGCCTTGCCGCTTTCGACAATCGTCAACAGGTCGGCGACGATCTGGCACGGATGCGACAGGTCGGTCAGCCCGTTGATCACCGGGACGCCGGCAAATTCGGCCAGTTCCAGGGCCTTCGCATGGTCGTCGGTGCGGATCATGATCGCGTCGGCATAGCGCGACAGCACGCGCGCGGTATCGGCGATCGTCTCGCCGCGGCCGAGCTGCGTCACGCCTGCGTCCATGATCATCGCCGTGCCGCCGAGCTGACGGATCGCGATGTCGAACGAGGCGCGGGTGCGCGTCGAATTCTTCTCGAACACCATCGCGAGCACATGGCCCGCAAGCGGGGCGTCGGCGTCGACCTTGCCCTTCGGCCAGCCGGTGCGCGCCGCCTTGCGGTCGATCGCGTCGGCAAGCATCGCCGCGACCGCATCCCCGCCCGCGTCGGACAGGTTCAGGAAGTGCCGCATCACGCCCCTCCGTCCGGCACGTACGGAAACATCAGGCTTCGGGCGGCGTATAGCTCGCCGCGCCCGCTGACAGTTTCTCGATGAACTCGGCGATGTGGCTATCGTCGATGTTGAGCGGCGGCAGCACGCGGACGACATTCTCGCCCGCGGCGACGGTCAGCAGCCCGTGATTGTCGCGCAGGTGCGCGACGAACGCGCGGCTGTCCGAATTGAGCTTGAGCCCGAGCATCAGGCCGACGCCGCGCACGCTATCGAACAGCTGGTCGTGGTTGGGAATCAGCTGTTCGAGCGCGCCGCGCAGGCGCTCGCCGGTTGCCTTCACCTGATCGAGGAAACCCTCTTCGAGCACGACGTCGAGCACCGCCTGCCCCGCGGCGCAGGCGAGCGGGTTGCCGCCATAGGTCGAGCCATGCGTACCGATCACCATGCCGCGTGCGGCCTTTTCGGTCGCAAGGCACGCGCCCATCGGGAAGCCGCCGCCAATGCCCTTGGCGCTCGCCATGATGTCGGGGGTGACGCCATAATGTTCATAGGCATAGAGCGCACCGGTCCGCGCAACGCCGCACTGGACCTCGTCGAACACCAGCATCAGGTCGCGCTTGTCGCAGATATCGCGCAGCGCCTGAAGGAAGGGCTGCGACGCCGGACGGATGCCGCCCTCGCCCTGGATCGGCTCGACGAGGAAACCCGCCGTATTGTCGTCGACCAGATCGAGCGCAGCGTTGATGTCGTCGAACGGCGCATAGGCGAAACCGGGGAGCAGCGGGTCGAAACCCTTGCGCAGCTTTTCCTGATTGGTCGCCGAGATCGTCCCGAGCGTGCGGCCGTGGAAGGCGTTGTTGAAGGTGATCAGCGTGTGCTTTTCGGCATTGCCCGCGCTCGAATGATAGGCGCGCGCGGTCTTGATCGCGCATTCGACCGCCTCGGCTCCCGAATTGGTGAGGAAGACCGTGTCGGCGAAGGTGTTTTCGACGAGGCGCGCGGCATAGGCCTCGCCCTGCGGGCTGCCGTACAGGTTCGACACGTGCATCAGCGTCGCCGCCTGCTCCTGGATCGCCTTCGTCAGGTGCGGATGGCCGTGGCCGAGCAGATTGACCGCAATGCCGCTCGCGAAGTCCAGATAGCGCTCGCCTCGCTCGCCGATCAGATAGGCACCCTCGCCGCGAACCGGACGTACACCGCACCGGGGGTATACGGGCATCAGCGGCGTGATCGTCATGGCAGGCACCTTTCAGTCAAAAGTAAAAAGGCGACCCTCCTTGCGGGCCGCCCTTGGTCGGGCCGCTCCTATACTGCCGCAGTCCGAGGCGCGTCAACACAGCGCCGCGCGTGTGGCTAGAGCGTTTTCGCCGCCTCCATCGTCAGCGCGAGCGAATGTTTGCGGGCGGCATGGTCGTACATCGACGACGCGATGATTACCTCGTCGACACCGGTGCGCCCGACGAAAGCTTTCAGCCCCGCCGCGATATCGTCGGCGGTGCCGACCGCCGAACATTGCAGGACATGGTCGAGGATCGCGCGCGCATTCGGCGGCAGGCTGTCCTTGTAGCCGGCCAGCGGCGGCTGCATCCTGCCCGGATTTCCCGTGCGCAGTGCCACGAACGCCTGCTGCTGCGACGAGGCGAGCAGTTCAGCTTCCTCGCGCGTATCGGCAGCAAAGGCATTGAACGCCGCCGCGGCATAAGGCTCGGCAAGCTGCGCCGACGGCTTGAACTGGCGGCGATAGATGTCGAGCGCCTCGTCGAGCGCGTCGGGCGCAAAATGGCTGGCGAACGCGTAAGGAAGCCCGAGCATCGCGGCGAGCTGCGCGCCAAAGGTGCTCGAGCCGAGGATCCACAGCGGGATATGCGTGCCCGCACCCGGAACCGCGGTGATCCCGAGCTGTTCGTCACCGGCGAGGAAGGCCTGCAATTCCAGCACATCCTGCGGAAACTGGCGCTCGTCGCCGGCGAGCGTGCGGCGCAAGGCGCGCGCAACGCGCTGGTCCGATCCCGGCGCGCGCCCCAAGCCCAGATCGACGCGGCCGGGGAACAAGGCTTCGAGCGTCCCGAACTGCTCGGCGATCACCATCGGGGCATGGTTGGGCAGCATGATACCCGCCGATCCGATACGCATGCTGTGGGTCGCCTGCCCGATATGCGCGAGCACGACCGCGGTCGCAGCGCTCGCAATCCCCGTCATGCCATGATGCTCGGCGACCCAATAACGTCCGTAACCGAGTGCCTCGGCATGTCTGGCCAGATCGGCGGCGTTGGCGAGCGACCGGGCGATCGTACCGGTATCGGTCACGGGCACGAGATCGAGGAAAGAGAGTTTCGTCATGAAACCGATATGCGGTCGCGGGGACCGCGGTTCAAGCTCACCGCTTCGCGGGCATGGCGAAGAAAAACTATGCGCGCTCGTCCTTTGGCGAGTCCATCAGCACATAGGTGGTGATCGAATGGACCTGCGGCAGCACGCCCAGCACCTCGGTATGAAAATGCTTGTACGCCGCCAGATCCTCGGTCTCGACGCGCAACAGATATTCGATCGTGCCGGTGATATTGTGGCATTCGCGCACCTCGGGCGCCTCCGCCATCGCCGCCTCGAAATCGGCCTGCGACTTCTTCGTGTGCGACGACAGGCCGACGGTGACATAGGCGAGGAAGGTCAAGCCGAGCTTCGCCGGGTCGATCACCGCGCGATAACCCTTGATCACCCCGCTGCGTTCGAGTTCCTGCACCCGGCGCAGGCAGGCCGATGGCGAGAGCCCGACGCGCTCGGCGAGTTCGAGGTTCGAGATTCGCCCGTCACGCGACAATTCGTGCAATATCTTGCGGCCGATGGCATCGATCTTGATCATGGATTGCATAATCTATGCGAAATCAGGCCATCTTTGCAATCCGTCGCGCGGCGAAACGCATTATGTTGCGCACATGAACCAGACTACCCTCCTCGCGCTCTCCGCCTTTGCGCTCGTCTCGTCGATCACGCCGGGGCCGAACAATATGATGCTGATGGCGTCGGGGGCCAATTTCGGGCTGCGCCGCACCGTACCGCACGCGCTGGGGGTCGGCATCGGCTTCACGCTGATGATCATACTGGTTGGCGTCGGGCTGATGGGCTTGTTCGACCTGTTTCCGGTACTGAACATCATACTCAAGGTGGTCAGCGTCGTCTATCTGCTGTGGCTGGCGTGGAAGATCGCCAACGCCGCGGCGCCCGACACGACAAGCGGCGCGCGCGGCAAGCCGATGACCTTCGTGCAGGCGATGCTGTTCCAGTGGGTGAACCCCAAGGCGTGGTCGATGGCGCTCTCGGCGATCGCGCTTTATGCGCCCGACCGCAATTTCGGCGCGGTGCTGCTCGTCGCGGTCGTCTTCGGCATCATCAACTTGCCGTCGACCAGCCTGTGGGCGGTGATGGGGCAGGTGCTGCGCGGCTGGCTGTCGAGCCCCGCGCGGCTCAAGGCGTTCAACTGGACGATGGCGGCGCTACTCGTCGCGTCGCTCGCGCTCCTGATCTAGCCGGGCTCATCTGATCCGATTGCAAGGTTGCATCGCGCAACCTATGGACGGCGCTCCCCTTCTGACCGGAGAACAAGAGCATGCAGAGTCGTCGCCTCGGCAAGAGCGCTATCCATGTGTCCGATATCTGCATGGGAACGATGACCTTCGGCAGCCAGGCGGACGAGGCGACGGCGTTCCGCGTCCTCGACCGCTGCTTCGACGCGGGGATCAGTTTCTACGATACTGCCGAAGGCTATCCGGTACCGCCCGATGCCAAATGGGTCGGCCGCACCGAGGAAATCGTCGGGCGCTGGATGAAGACCAAGCCGCGCGACGCGATCGTCATGGCGACCAAGGTGTCGGGGCCGAGCCACGTCTGGTTCAAATCGCCGTGCCGCAGCGGCATGACCGCACTCGACCGCAAGAATATCATGCAGGCGGTCGACGACAGCCTGACGCGGCTCCAGACCGACTATATCGACCTCTACCAGACGCACTGGCCCGATCATGACGCGCCGTACGACGAGATGATGGACGCGCTCGACGAACTCGTCCGCGCCGGCAAGGTGCGCATCCTCGGCTGCTCGAACGAGACGAGCTGGGGGTTGATGAAATCGCTCGCGGCGTCGGATCGGCTCGGCGGCGCGCGCTATCAGACGATCCAGAATAATTTCAGCCTCAACAACCGCCGCTTCGAGGACGAACTGGCGCAGGTATGCCGGCAGGAAGGCGTGAGCCTCATCCCCTATTCGCCGCTCGCTGGCGGCGTCCTGTCGGGCAAATATCAGGGCGGCGCGACGCCCGAAGGCGCGCGCTTCTCGCGTTATCTGCAGATGGAGGGCCGGCAGGCCGCGATGGGGCGTCGCTTCGTCAACGACAGGAGCCTCGCTGCGACCGAACGCTATCTGGCGATCGCCGCCGACGCGGGGCTGCATCCGGTGACGATGGCGACTGCCTGGTCGAAGCAGCATGACTTCGTTGCGTCGACGATTGTCGGGGTCAGTGCTTATGATCAGGTCGATCCGATCCTCGACGCGATGGAACTGGTGCTGTCCGACGATGTGATGCAGGCGCTGCACAAGGTCAGCAAGGACATCCTCTACCCGATGGGGTGAGGCTAACCCGCCCCTATCCGTTCGTCCTGAGCCTGTCGAAGCACCGTCTCTCTCTTTTGCGTCGCCAAAAGAAAGGACGGCCCTTCGACAGGCTCAGGACGAACGGCTTTGTTGGAAACACCCAAGCGCTAATCCAGCCGTCGGAGCGTCGGCCATTCGAGGATCAGCGCCCCGCCAACCTTCAGCGCGCGCCATGCTTGCGAAAGCCGGTCGAAATCTGCGAACACACGCAGCCGCGCGGCATCGATCCGCGCGCGCTCGTCGGGGCTGAGGCCCGCACGTGTCCATTCGGCCTCGCCGAGCGCCGCGCGCTGCGCTGCGCTATCGGGGCGCTGGCTGCGCCGCCAGCCGACGTCGAACAGAAAGGCCGCGATTTCGGACAATTCGCCCTCGCGGCCCTGCGCCTGCACCAGTTTCTTGCCCTTTGTTGCCTGCTTGCGCGCCGCACGCCGGTGCTTGCGGGCGTCGCCGCCCCCGGGACCGCCGATATGGAAGGATCCGGCGTCGCCGCCCGCGGCGATCTGGCCGAACACCCCGGTCTTGAGCCCCAGCACCGCCTCGACGACGAAATGCACCATGTCGTGCGGCAGGTCGGGATCGAAACCCGGCGCCGGCTCCATCACCAGCACCGGCGCACCGGCGCGCTCGATCCGCATGGCATAGCGACGCTCGCCCGACCGGATGAAATGGACTTTCATGGGGTCCGCCTGTAGCTTCACCTTCCGTTCTGCCAAAAGGATTTGCGATGACTCCTGCCCGCCGCGCGTTTTTCGCCCTCGCCGCTTTCTCCGCCATCGTCGGTACCGCGCACGCCGCGAACCCGGTGATGTTCCGCGACGCGGGGTGCGGCTGCTGCCTCAAATGGCTCGAACAGGTGAAGGCCTCGTTCGGGCAGAAGGCGGTCGTGGTCAATTCGCCCGACATGAACGGGGTCAAGGACAAGCAGGGCGTGCCGCAGGCACTGCGCAGCTGTCACACCGTGCTCGTCGGCGGCTATGTGATCGAAGGGCATGTGCCCGCGAAGGACATCGCGCGGCTGCTCCGCGAAAAACCGAAGGGCGTGAAAGGCCTTGCGGTCGCCGGCATGCCGATGGGTTCGCCCGGCATGGAGCATGGCAACCACCGCGAGGCGTACAAGGTCATGACCTTCGGCCCCGGCGGCCAGCGCGTCTATGCGAGCTACGCCGCGAGTAGCGGCGCGCACGCCCACTGAGCACGCGGCGGCGCCGATGCTGTTCCGCACTGCCCTTCTCGACCGGATCAAGGCGGGCGACGTCACCCTTGCCTTCCGGCGCTGGCGGCGGCCGACGGTGAAGGCAGGCGGACGATTGCGCACCGCAATCGGCGAACTCGCGATCGATGCCGTGGAACCTTGCATCGCACCCGACATTTCGGAAGCCGACGCGCGCACTGCGGGCTTTGCCACGCGCGCCGAATTGCTCGCCGGGCTCAACGAACGAAAAGAGGGCGAAATCTACCGCATCGCCTTCCGCTTCGACGGCAGCGATCCACGCATCGCGCTCCGTGAAGCCGCCGACCTCTCGGCCGACGATATCGCGGCGCTCGCGCAGCGGCTCGACCGGTTCGACCGGGGTTCCGGCGGTGCATGGACGCGCCCCGTGCTGCGCCATATCGCCGTCCACGAAGGGCAGCCCGCGGCGGCGATCGCCAGCACTTTCGGCGTCGAGAAGGCCGTGCTCAAGCAAAATATCCGCAAGCTCAAGGAGCTCGGCCTGACCGAAAGCCTCGAGACCGGATATCGTCTGTCGCCGCGCGGCGAGGCGCTCCTCGGCGCCCTGCCCCGCTGACGACGGGGGCCATCAGGCCAGCTCGGCCTTGAACAGCACGAGCATCCGCGCCCACGCCTTTTCGGCCGCCGCCTCGTTATAGACGCGGCCGTCGGGCGGGCACCAGCCGTGCATCGCGCCTTCATAGACCTCGACCTCGTGCCACGGCTTGCGCGGTTCGAGGACGGCCTTCAGCAGCAGCTTTTCGTTCGGCGTTTCCTTGTCGTCATCCTCGGCGATCGCGAACAGGTAACCCGCGCGGGTCGCGGGGATCAGCAGGTGCGGGCTGTCGGGCTTGTCGGTGCCCACGCCGCCGCCGTGAAAGCTCGCCGCCGCGCCGACGCGATCGGGTTTCAGCGCCGCGGTATAGATCGTCATCGCGCCGCCCATGCAATATCCGGTGGTGCCGAGCTTGCGTTTCGTATCGACTTCCTTCTGCGCGTCGAGAAAGGCGAGATGTGCCCTGGCGTCGGTTTCGACGACCGGTTTGGTGAGCTGCTTGAGGTAGCCGAACAGCTTTTCGCGCACCGCGGGATTGCCCCAGTCGTTCGCGGCATCGACGACCGGCGACTTCTGCCAGCGGTAGAAGGGGTTCACGGTCAGCACCGCATAGCCCTCCCCCGCGAGACGGTCGGCCATCTGGCGAAAGGCCGGGCGCAGCCCGCGGATATCGGGCCACACCAGCACGCCGGGATGCTTGCCGGTCGCGGGCGCGACAAAATAGGCGTCGCACGTCCCGTCGGCGGTCGTGATCGTGACGTCGCGCCCCTTCACCGGCTTGCCCGCCATCGCGCGCGCGGGTAGCGCCGCCATCAGCGCGCCGGTGCCCGCAAGCGCGGCGAAACTGCGCCGCGCGACGGGCATTCCGGCGCGGTCGAGATCGGCTTCGGTGTTTTCGGTGCACATGCTGGCTCTCCCTCGGGCGGTTCGTGACGGAACCGCAACCGCTATCGGGCGGCGACGGTTCCCGGTCCGGCAGCGATGCTAATCCCGGCGAAGGCGAATGCAACCCGGTGAACGCCGACATCGCGCAACATGGCCGCATGCGCGGCGGGGTCGACGATATGCCCCGCCCCGCAAAAGCCGACGACGGTCATCCCTGCCGCAAGCGCGGCCTGCGCCCCGGTCGGCGAATCCTCGATCGCGAGGCACGCCGCCGGATCGACGCCCAGCCCCTTGGCGGCGGCGAGATAGATATCGGGATGCGGCTTGCCGCGATCCCAGCCGTCGGCGCTGTAGACATGCTCGCCGAAATGATGCGCAAGACCGAACAGCCCCAGCGCCCAGCCGATATATTCGGCGCGGCTCGACGAGGCGATCGCGCGCGGGAGAGGCCCCAGCGTATCGAGAAAATCGGCGACGCCGGGGACGGCATCGAAGCCCTCCATATAGCGCGCCCGCGCGCGTGTCCGGTGCGTCTCGCGGAAATCGGCGGGCAGCGCGCGGCCATATCGCGCCTCGATCCGCCGCTGCGTCTCCTGCCAATTGTGGCCATAATAGTCGCGCAAACACTCGTCATAGGTCGCGGGCATCCCCGCCGCGGTCAGGCTCTCGGCGAGCGACAGGTTCGCGCGCGCCTCGCTATCGGCAACGACGCCGTCGAAATCGAAGATGATGGCGGCGGGGATCACTCCACCGTCACCGACTTCGCCAGATTGCGCGGCTGGTCGACGTCGGTGCCCTTCGCGACCGCGACATGATAGGCCAGCAATTGCACCGGCACCGCATAGACGAGCGGCGCAATCAGCGGGTGGACCTTGGGCATCTCGATCGTCGCCATGCAGCCGTCGCCAGCTTCGGTGAGGCCTTCGGCGTCGGAAATCAGTACGACCTTGCCGCCGCGCGCCATCACTTCCTGCATGTTGCTCACGGTCTTTTCGAAGAGCGGCCCGCTCGGCGCGAGGACGATCACCGGCACCGCCTCGTCGATCAGCGCGATCGGGCCGTGCTTCATCTCGCCCGAAGCATAGCCTTCGGCGTGGATGTAGGAGATTTCCTTGAGCTTGAGCGCGCCTTCGAGCGCGAGCGGATAGTCGGGGCCGCGGCCGAGATAGAGCACATCGCGCGCCGGCGCGACGAGGTGCGCCATCGCCGCGATATCCTCGTCGTGTGCGAGCGCGGCGTTCAATGCGGCGGGCGCCTCGATCAGATGCTTGACGATCTCATGCTCGTCGGCGGCGCCGAGCTTGCCCTTCTTGAGCGCAAGGTGCGCAGCGAGCGCGGCGAGCACCGCGAGCTGGCAGGTAAAGGCCTTGGTCGAGGCGACACCGATTTCGGGACCCGCGTGCGTCGGCAGCAGCAGGTCGGCCTCGCGCGCCATGCTGCTCGTCGGCACGTTGACGACGACCGCGATCGTCTGCCCGTTCGCCTTGCAATGGCGCAGCGCCGCGAGCGTGTCGGCGGTCTCGCCCGACTGCGAGATGAAGAGCGCGAGCCCGCCGGGCTGGAGCACCGGGTCGCGGTAGCGGAATTCCGACGCGACATCGATGTCGACGGGGACGCGCGCAAAGGTCTCGAACCAGTATTTCGCGACCATGCCCGCGTAGAAGCTGGTGCCGCACGCGACGATCGTGATGCGGTCGATCTTCGACAGGTCGAAATCCATCTGCGGCAGCGCGACCGTCTGTTCGAGCGGGCGGATGTAGGAGGAGAGCGTCTGCGCGACCACCGTCGGCTGCTCGAAAATCTCCTTCTGCATGAAGTGGCGGTAATTGCCCTTCTCGATCGTCGCCGCGGTGACGCCCGAGGTCGTGATCTCGCGCGTGACCGGGTTGTTGCCGGCGTCGAAGATCTGCGCGCCCTCGCGGGTGATGACGACCCAGTCGCCTTCGTCGAGATAGGCAATCTTCTGCGTCAGCGGCGCGAGCGCGAGCGCGTCCGACCCCAGATAGGTTTCGCCCTCGCCATAACCGACGACGAGCGGCGAGCCGAGCCGCGCGCCGATCAGGAGGTCGGGATGCCGGCGGAACGCGATGGCGAGCGCGAAGGCACCGCGGAGTTGCGGCAGCACCGCCTTCACCGCATCCTGCGGCGACAGGCCGGCTTCGACCTGTTCGGAGACGAGATGCGCGACGACCTCGGTATCGGTCTCGCTTTCGAACGTGCGCCCGCGCGCGGTCAGCGCCTCGCGCAGCGGTTTGAAATTCTCGATGATCCCGTTGTGGACGAGTGCCACCTCGCCCGTCGCGTGCGGATGCGCGTTGCTCGTCGTCGGGGCGCCGTGCGTCGCCCAGCGCGTGTGCGCGATGCCCAAAAGGCCCGGCGCGGGATTGCCCGCGAGTTCCTTGACCAGATTGCCGAGCTTGCCCTCGGCGCGGCGGCGGATCAACTCGCCGCCCTCGACCGTGCACACGCCCGCCGAATCATAGCCGCGATATTCCATGCGCTTGAGGCCATCGACCAGCCGGTCCGCCACCTGATCCTTGCCGATGATTCCGATAATTCCGCACATGGGGTCTGGCTTTCGTTAGAGCGTGTAGGGAACGCGAATACCCGGCATTGCCGCCGGGAACACCTTGATATTGCGAGTCACGAGGATGCGGCCGCTGATCTGCGCGGTCGCCAGTACGAAAGCGTCGGCCAAGGTCAAGCCCTTGCGCTCGGCGCGCAGCGCGGCGGCGCGGCGCGCGACCGCGTCGCCGACTTCCTCGACCTGGAAACAGCCGAGAAAGGCTTCGACCGCCTTTATCGATACAGGGTCGGCGGCGGACATGACTTCGGTCCAGCTGATCCGGCTGACGCTCTTGCGCCCGGCGCGGCGGATTTCGGCGCGCGCGGCCTCGACGCCGTTCAGGGCGTCGATCAGGATGTCGCTGTCGAACTGCGCGTCGATCATTCGCGCTTGCCCCTGAGGCGCCGCTGATATTTCAGCCCGTCGCCGATATCGTCGCGGCCCTTCCAGATGCCGAACGCATTGTCGATCGCGTCACCCGACACATCGGCGCGATAGGCCGCAACCGCGCGCCGCACGAGTTCGGCACGCGACACCCCCTGCCCGGCGGCGAGCGCGTCGAGCCACTGGATATCGTCGTCGGGAATGTCGGCGAGGAAGCGCATGCGAGGCTGATATCATATCATGATATCAAATCAAGCGGGCAATTGCTTTCGATAGACGAGGAAACCCGATTTTTCGGCGATCCGGTCATAAAGCATCATCGCCGTGTCGTTTGTTTCATGCGTCAGCCAATAGACACGCGGCAGCGAAGCATCCTTTGCTGCGCTGTAAACGGCCTCGACCAGCGCGCGGCCGACCCCCTTTCCGCGCGCTTCGGCGGTGGTGAACAGGTCCTGCAGGTAGAGCGACGGCAGCAACGATGTCGTGCTGCGATGGAGCAGGTAATGGGTCAGCCCGAGCAGCGCGCCGTCCTGTTCGGCGACGAGCGCGAACATCGGCTCATACGGATCGAAGAAGCGCTCCCACGTCGCGGCGGTGATCTCCGGCGCCAGCGCCGTATCGCCGCTGCGGCCGTAAAATGCGTTGTAGCCGTCCCATAAGGGCAGCCAGCGATCATGGTCGGCGCGCGCCGCCGGACGGACGATCAGGCCGCTCATGTCCGCCCGAAATTCCGGTCGACGAAGATCATCGCGAACTGCACCGGATCGGGCGCCTCGCCATTGCCTGCGGCGAAGCGCGCCTTGCCGTCGGTCCAGATTTTCAGGATCTGCGCCTTCAGGTCGGGGCCGAACTTCATCTGCTGCTCGACGATCTGTTCCCAGCTGCCCTTGACGCCGAAGCTCTGTTCGAGCTGCGGCACCATCGCCTTGCAATATGTCTCGGTCGCGGCGTCGAGATGGCCGATCGCCTTCAGCACCCACGCGTCGACGAAGCGCAGAAAGGGCTTGTCGGTATAGCGGTCGGTCAATTCTTTTTCTCCGGATGATTCGATAAGGATAAAGGTAGATAGTCGCCGAGGATGTTGCGTTCCATGGCTTCGCCCCATCCGGCTCCATGGTCGCTGACATAGAGCGCGGCCTGCCGGTCGGAAATATGATGGTCGCCATAGGTCAGCAGCTGGAGGATGGCGGCAGGGCGCAAATGGCGGCTGGCCCAGCCGAGCGGCGTGTCGCCGTGCGCGTCGCGGCACGTTTTGTCAGCCCCGGCGTCGATCAACAACCCGATCGTCGCGGCGTCGCAATAGGCGGCCGCACGGTGGAGCGGATATTCGCCGCAGGTGCGGATGTCGCGCATGAAGGCGCCGGTTTCCTTTCCCGCGAGCGCCGCCACATTGGGGTCGGCGCCGCGCTCGAGGAGCAGCCGCACGACCATCGCATAATAGGGCCGGCCGGCCTTGGACAGCGCCGCGTGCAGGACGGTTTCGCCGGTTTCGGCGCTGCGCCAGCCGGGGTCGGCGCCCTGTTCGATCAGGAAATCGGCGGTCTTCCAGAGGCCGGAAAAGGCGGCATTGCCAAGTTCGGCGCCGAGGTCGAGGGTGCCGAAATCGCAACCCGCGGCCAGCGCGGCGCGGAGCCCCGTGACGTCGCCATAATAGACCAGCCATTGCAGCACCGAGACGCGACTCGCGGTTGCAAGCTCCAGCCCGCCGGGCCTTGCGAGCAGGTCGATGACCAGATCGGTGCGCCCCTTGGCGATCAGGTCGAGCAGCCGGTCATTGTCCATCTTCGCCTCCTGCGCGCCGGGCGGGCGTGGCACCCTATCATCGCGGCGGGCCGCTGGCGACCGCGGGCTGCGCCTTCCACTCGCCCTGCAACAGGCCGAAGATCAGCGCGTCGCGGACCCCGATATGCGTTTCCCATTCGCCGCGCAGATGCCCTTCACGCTGGAAGCCCAGGCGTTCGAGCAGCCCGATCGAGCCGGCATTTTCGGGATCGGTGTCGGCGAAGATGCGGCGCAGTTTCAGATCGTTGAAGCCATGGTCGATCACCCGCGCGACCGCCTCGCGCGCGATGCCGCGGCCCCAATGGTCGCGGTGCAGGATATAACCGATCTCTTTCACGTCGGGCTTGCCGTCGATCAGGATCACCCAGCCGAGCGCCACATCGTCGCCCGCGGTAATCGCCCAGCAAAGATAGCCCTTGTCCTCGGTGGCGTTGCCTTTGACATAGGCCTCGGTCTCGGCGAGCGACCCGTGCGGGCCGCTCGACCACCAGATCATCACCTCCGGGTCCGACAGCACCGGAAACAGCGCCGCGGCATCGTCTTCGCGCAGCTGGCGCAGCACGAGGCGCGCGGAGGTCAGCGTCGGCGCGGTCATGGCGGCTATTTCTTCTCCGCGGCCTTTTTCTTGCGCATCGCGTCGTGGAAGCGATCGGCCCAGCCGGGCTTGACCAGCTGTTCGCCGCGCACGAGGCGCAATTCGCCGTCGGCGACGTCGCGCGTCACCGCGCTGCCCGCCGCGACAATCGCGTCGCGGCCGATCTTGACCGGGGCGACGAGCGCGCTGTTCGATCCGATGAAGGCATTCTCGCCGATCACCGTCTGATATTTGAAATAGCCGTCATAATTGCAGGTGATCGTGCCCGCGCCGATATTCGCGCCCGCCCCGACGGTGACGTCGCCCAGATAGGTCAGATGGTTCGCCTTGGCGCCCTTGCCCAGCACCGCTTTCTTCGTCTCGACGAAATTGCCGACCTTTGCCTTTTCGCCGAGGACCGTGCCGGGACGCAGTCGCGCAAAGGGACCGACCTCGCACCCTTCGCCGATTGTCGTGCCCTCGATGTGGCTGTTGGCGCGGATCTTCACATTGTCGGCGACGGTCACCCCGGGGCCGAAGAAAACATTGGGTTCGATCGTCACGTCGCGGCCAAGCTCCGTATCCCACGAGAACCACACCGTTTCGGGCGCGCGCAGCGATACGCCGTCCGCCATCGCCTCTTCGCGCTTGAACGCCTGCCACTGCGCCTCGGCAGCTGCAAGTTCGGCGCGGCTGTTGATCCCGGCAACATCGTCGGCATCGGTTTTCACGACCGCGCACGACCGCCCGTCGGCGTTCGCGATATTGACGATGTCGACGAGGTAAAACTCCTTCGCGGCGTTATCGTCAGTAACACGCGCAAGCAACGCGAACAGGTCGCGCGCCTTCGCCGCCATCAGCCCCGAATTGCAGAGCGACACCGCACGTTCGGCGTCGGTCGCATCCTTGTGCTCGACCATTTTTACGACGCGGTCGCCTTCGGTGATCACCCGGCCATATCTCAGCGGGTCGGCGGGCTCGAACGCGAGGACGACCACCGCCGGGGCGTCGTCCGCTCCGAGACGGTCGAGCATCGCACGCATCGTCGCGGCGGGAACGAAAGGCACGTCGCCATAGAGGATCAGCACGTCGCCGTCGAAGCCCGCCAGCGCGCCTTCGGCCTGCTGCACCGCATGACCGGTGCCGAGCTGCGGATCCTGCACGGCCAGCTCGGCGCCGCCCGCGAGCGCGGCTTCGAGCTGGTCGGCCTTGTCGCCGACGACCACGACCTTCTTTGCAGGGGACAGTTCTTCGACGCTCGCCATCAGGTGCAGCAGCATCGGGCGGCCCGCGATCGGGTGCAGCACCTTGTGCAGGTCGGACTTCATGCGGGTGCCCTTGCCCGCGGCAAGGACAACAGCGGCAATGGGGGCGGCGATCGGATTGCTCATGCGCGCTGCCATGCCAGCAAATCATTGCGGTTTCCAGAGCATCGCGCCATGCGCAGCAGATGAACGGATTTCCTTTCGCGATCGTCGGCTTCGACCTCGACGGCACACTCGTCGACACGCTCGGCGACCTGACCGCGGCGCTCAACCATGCGCTGGGCCTCGCCGGGCGGCCGCCATTGACCGAAGCCGAGGTGCGCCCGCTGGTCGGGCTTGGCACGACGCACCTGCTCGAACAGGCGCTCGCGGCGACGGGCGACGTGCCGCACGGCGACATCCCGCGCCTGCTCGACGCGCTGGTCGGCTATTACGCCGCGCATATCGCGGTGCACAGCCGGCCTTTCCCCGGCATGCTCGCCGCGCTCGACCGGCTCGACGCGCTGGGGGTGCGCACCGCCGTCGTCACCAACAAGCTCGAAACGCTGGCGCGCCAGCTGCTCGGCGAACTCGGTCTTGCCGACCGCATGGCGGTGATCATCGGCGGCGACACGCTGGGGCCGGGGGGCGCCAAGCCCTCGCCCGCTCCGGTGCTGGCCATGATCGACCGGTGCGGCGGCGGTCGCGCAGCGTTCGTCGGCGACAGCATTTTCGATATCGAGGCCGCGCGCGGCGCCGGCGCGGCGAGCGTGCTCGTCAGCTTCGGCTTCCTGCACGCACCCGCCGGGGACCTCGGCGCCGACCATGTCATCGACCATTATGACGAGCTGGTGCCGCTGCTCGCCACGCTCTGACGCTTGCGCCACTTGGTCCAGAGATGCCTTGCGAGCATCGCGGGCGGCATCCGCAGCCAGTGCGAGCGGATATAGAAGGCCTGTTCGAGCACGGGGTGCGTCACGCGCCCCCAATCGTCGCGCGCGCGCAGGCGGCGGCGGAACCAGGCGTCCGACGGGTCCTGCCGGTCCCAGCCTTCGGGCAGCGCCGCGCCATAAAGATCGCGCGCCAGCCGCGCCGCCCGGTGGACCGCATCGCGCAACCCGTGCAGCCCGGCGCGCCCGTCGAGCGCCCCCCAGAAGCCCGGATCGGCGACGGCGAAATCGCGCGTCATCCTGTGAAAATCCCACAGGTTGCGCAGCCCACCCTGCAAATCGCCGTCGGCGAGCATATGCGCGGCACAGTGGCACGCCATGTCGGCAGGGTTCAGCACCGCATAGCCATCGCGGCTCGTCACCGCATCGCTGACCAGCGCGAGCGCATCGGGGGTGATCCGGTGCGTGCGCGGCAGGATCGTGTGGTGAACGTCGATCATCCGGTCGCGGCCCGCGTGAATCAGCGGCGGCAGCTCGTGCATATGCTCGCGGTAATAAAGGTCGTCATAGGGGTCGGATTTGACCCATTCCCACCCGGCGTTGAGCAGCGCATTCTCGGCGCGGCGGATGTCGGTGGCGAGCACGAGGATATCGAGATCGCCGATCTGCCGTCCTTCGGAGCACGCCATGCCGGCGGCGGCGTAGGCCGTGCCCTTCAGCAGCACGAACTCGATCCCCGCCGGCGCGAGCGCCCGCCGCGCCATCTCGGCCTCCCACAGCGCCTGGGCTCGCGACACCCTCGCGGCGGCGCGCTGGTCGGCGAACAGCGCCGCGACGGCGGGCGGCAGCGTGGTGGCATGCTCCAACCGGTGCGCCAGCGTCGCGAGCATCGCCTCGCTGCGCGCGATCCCGATCACCCCGTCCCAGTCGCGCGGGGTCAGCGCCGCGGGATCGCACCGCCCGGCGAACAAGTCGACGAAATGGCACACCGCGCTCACCGTACCGTCTCCGCCCATATTTGCCCGACCAGCGCGAGTCCGGTGGCGCTGTCGGGATAGGTGATGCCGAACGCCGGGGTTTCGCGGACCAGCCGGGTCAGCGCGGCAAAACCCGCCTCGCCGAGCGCGACATAGTTGGTCGACGCCTCGGTCAGCCGCACAAAGGCCTCGCCCTCCCCCATGCGCTCGATCGCCGCGTCGCCCCCGAAGCGCGGAAACAGCAGGAGCGCCGGGCGCGCGGGCTCGTGCATCGCGGCGATCGCGTCGCCGCGCGGGACCAGATGGCGGATATCGCCCTTCGGCGTTCCCGCGAGCAGCGGGCCGAGCCGCGCCGGGTCGACCCGCGCGGCGACTTCGGCGATCGCGTCATTCTTCAGGCTCACCGCACGCGGGAAAGCAAAGGCGTCGCCGCCGACGGGGTCGATCAGCGTGAATTCGTCGCCCATCAGCCGCCAGTCGCCTTCGCCGAGCAACGCCGCCAGCGTCGATTTGCCCGATCCCGATTCGCCCGACAGGATCAGTGCGCGGCCACCTTTCGCGACCGCGCTCGCGTGCAGCAGCATATGCCGCCGCCAGCCGAGCGCGACCTGCAGATTCATCCCCATCTCGGCGGCGAGGAGCCCCATCGACAGCGGCAATGGCAGCGCGTCGGGAACGACAAAATCGCCGCCGATGTGCACCGACGGACGCAGCCAGCGCCGCCACGGCCGCGCCGCGAACAGCCGCACCGTCGCGTCGGCGGGGCGCGTATCGTCGTGCGGATAGCCGGAATAGAGGCGTTCGAGCGCCGCGATCGGCTCCCGCCAGTCGCTGCCGATACGGAACTGCACCGGGCCGACCGCAATGCGCGTGTGATGCCTCACGCGCGCGCCACCAGCCCCATCGCCGCGAGTTCGCCCAGCCGTTCGGCAAGGACGGGCTGCGCGTCCGCCGCGTCGAGATCGAACGCGGCGGCGAGGCGACGGGCGAGGTCGGCGGCATTGCACGCATCGGCGCTCATCGCGTCCAGTATTTCGGGCATCGGCGATACGACGAGGTGCGTCTGCATCGACCGCCGGTCGAAAATCGCGATCAGTTCGCCCAGCGGCTCGACGCGCAACGCTCCGGTCGGCGCGGCGCAGTACGCACGATCAACCATAATCTTCGGCGGCGGCGGTCAGCTTGGCGAGGATCGCCATCAGCGTGGCGCGTTCGCCCGCGCTGATGTTCGATTCGAGCTGCGCCTCGCTCGCCAGCGCGGCGGGAACGATCGCGTCATAGAGCGAGCGCCCGGTTTCGGTGAGGTCGAGATGGTGCGAGCGCCCGTCGGCCTCATGCGCCTGGCGCGCGATCAGCTGGCGGTCGGCGAGCGCCTTCGCGGCGCGGTTCACGGTCACCTTGTCCATGCGCGTCGCCTCGACCAGCTCGCGCTGCGTCTTGGGCTGGCCTTCGCCGAGCACCGCCATCAGCCGCCACTCGGGAATCCTGAGGCCGAAGCGATTCTCATATTCGGCGGCGATCCGGCTCGACAGCGCGTTCGAGGCGATGGACAGGCGGTACGGCAGGAAATTGTCGAGATTCAGCTTCTTCGCGGCCATGCCTTATTATTCCCCACACGCTTTAACCCCGGCCAAGCCATCCTATCGCCTGTTTCGGGCCTGTGAAGGGCGGAATGACGCGAAAATCAGAAAGAAACGCGCGCGCCGACCCACAGGGTGCGCGGGCTGGCGCGCTCGACGATGCCCGACGACGAAATCGCGGCTGGCACCAGTTCGTCGAACAGATTCTCGCCGCGCGCCTCGATGCTGACCGCTTCGGCCAGCCGCCACGAAAGCCCGGCGTCGAGCGTCAGCGCGTCGCCCAGCCGAAGCAGGCCGAGATCGTCCTCATTCTGCCTGCCGACATAGCGCAGCGTCGCGAAACCACCGACGGGGCCGCGCGTATTGCTGCGCAAGGATAGGCTCCCGCCATGCTTGGCGATCTGCGCCGGACGTCGGCCGTCGAGCGCCAGCGCGGCGCCCGAGGCGTCGACCTCGGCATCGGTGAAGGCCCAGGTCGCACGCAGCGTCACCGGACCGACGATTTGTTCCGCGCTGACTTCGACACCCTTGCTGTCGATCGCGTCGAGATTCTGCCGCTGGTTGAGGTTCGGGGCGAGCGTCACATTGGCGATCGCGTTCGTCAGACGATTGGCAAAGAACGTCGCCGACAGCTTGGTGTCGTCATAGTCCCAATCGATCCCGACCTCGCCGCCCCACAATCGCTCGGGCTTCAGCATCTCGTTCGCGGTCGTCACCTCTGCGCCGACACGGAACGGGCGGTAAAGCTCGTTCAGTGTCGGCAGGCGCCAGCCGCGATAGGCGGCGGCGCGCAGCGACAACGCGTCCGACGTCCAGCGCACCCCCGCGCGGCCGCTGCCTTCCCACCCCTGTCGCGCGGCGAAGCGTGCGTCGGCGATGACGGGACCGGCGATATTGCGTTCGAGGCGATAGCCCTCGCCGAGCCACCAGCGTTCGATGCGGCCGCTCAGCGTCCACAGAAAGCCGTCGTAAACGTCGCCCGACGTCCATTCGGCAAAGGCACCCACGGTATCGCTGCTGCCGCCCGCAATGCGGTGACGGCCGGGCACCAGACCGCTGAAGAAGAAATCTTCCTCGGTCCGGCCGGTCGTGCGCCGCCAGTCGATGCCGACGCGCAGCGGGTTTTCGCCGTCGACGTCGGGACGCACCTCGATGCGCGAACCCAGTCCGGTCGCCGGAATGCGCTGAAAAAGGGCGGGCGCAACGCTGTTTCGGCCTGCGGTAACACTGGCAAAGCCGCTCTCGAAATCGCGGAGCTGGATATAGGCGAGCGCGAGCCACTGGGTCGAAGCCGACGGATTGTGCAGGAAACGAAAGCTCGCATCGACCCCGTCGATCCGGCTGTCGGTGAAATCGGTACCGCGGTCGCGTCGGTCGGAAAAGCCGCGCACACTCGCTTCGATCCGGCTGTCGTCACCGGCATCGAAGCGCAGGCGCAGACCGAGACCGCCCTGTTCGTAGGGTGCGGCGCGGTCGACCGTTCCGCGCTGCCCCTTGGCAACGGGAATGAAGCCGCCGCCGCGGCCGTAGCGCCCGTCCACCGCTATGTGTCCGCTGCCGACCTCCCCGCCGACCGACGCCGATGCGTCCCAACTGTCGCGGCTGCCATAGGCGAGGCTCGCCTCGGCGCCATCGGTCATTTTCGAATAGAGCCCGATCGTTCCGGCTAGTGCACCCGGGCCGTCAATCCCGCTGCCCCCACCGCGCGCAATCGCGATGCCGCCAAGGTTGATCGCATCATAGGCGCTCCAAGCGACCCAACCGCCGAACGGGTCGGCCTGTGGAACGCCGTCGAGCGTGACGAGCGCGCGGCTCGATGCGTTCCCGCCTAGCCCTCGCAAAGTCACGCCCTGGCTCGTCGGATGCGCGCTGCGACCGTCGGAGCGGCGGAACTGGACGATGCCAGCCTCGTCGCGCAGCCGGTTCTCGACGCGCGCGCCGAGGTCGGGATCGAGATCCAGAAGAATCGCCGAATCCTGAACCTTGTCGCCGGGAGGTGGTCCTAGCTGCCCCGCACCGATAACGACGATCTCGTCTTTCGAGCGCACCGGCAAAGCGGAAGGTTGGGAGTAAAAATAGTCATCCGCTTCTTCGTTCGACGCCGTTTCATTTCCCTGCGCCATCGCCGCCGCCGGCAGCGCCAGCGCGGCTGTTCCGATCAGGACGCGGATCACGCGGGCTTGACCGCGTCGGGATGCGCCTTCTTAAACGCGTCCAGCTCCATGCACGCGGCGTCGATCTCGATCAGCCGCGGAAAGGCATCGAGCGGCACCTCGAAGCGCCGCGCATTGTACATCTGCGGCACGAGGCAGCAATCGGCGATCCCCGGCGTGTCGCCGCCGAGATATCTGCTCTCGCCCGCCATCGCCTCGAGCGCCTCGAACCCCTGTATAATCCACGTCGCGATCCAGCGCTCCTTGGTCTGCTCGTTGAGCCCGAGGTCGCGCTTCAGATATTTGAGCACGCGCAGATTGTTGAGCGGGTGGATGTCGCTCGCGATCACCTGCGCGCGCGCCAGCGCGACCGCGCGCGGCATCGCCTCCTCGGGGATCAACCGCGGCTCGGGAAAGGCGCGATCGAGCCAGTCGATGATCGCCATGCTCTGGATGATCGGCTCGCCGTCGACGACGAGCATCGGCACGAAGCCCTGCGCATTCTGCTCGAGATAGGCGTCGCTGCGCTGCTCGCCCGCGATCAGGCTGATCTCGACGCGCTCATAGTCGAGCCCCTTGAGATTAAGCGCGATACGGACGCGAAAACTGGCCGAGGAGCGGAAATAATCGTGGAGCACGAGGGACGGCATCAAGACTACCCTTTATCGTCATCCCGGCGAAGGCCGGGATCTCGACGGTGCGTCAGGCTGCAAGGATGAGATCCCGGCCTTCGCCGGGATGACGCATATGGGGGTGGCGGCATTGGTTCAACCCCAATGGACGCTCAGCCTGTATCGCCCTTCGGCATCTCCGCAATCCATTGCCGCAGCAGCGCCGCGCCTTCCCTGTGCACCGTCGAGCGCCCGACCTCGGGCATTGCGATGCCGGGGTCGGTGCTTTCGAGGCGATAGATCAGGAAGCTGTGACCGGGATCCCCGGGCGCGATCGCGAAATCCATGCCCCCGCTGCCGCGCCCGGCCGCGGTCGGGCGCTTGCCGATGCCGAAATTCACCCCCGCCGGGTCGTCGGTCCAACGCAGGAACAGCCCGCTGTTCGACGCGCTGCCCGCGGGATTGTGGCAATGCGCGCAATTGACGTCGAGATAGGCGCGCGCGCGGGTTGCGACGCTGCCGCTCTTGGGGTCGTCCCAGACCGGCATGGTCGGTTTCAGCGCCGCCGGATTCTCGAAATAGACGCTGCGCAGCTTGCCGGACGCCGCGGGGTCGAGAATGAAGTTCCGCACCTTCGGCCCGATCGGCACGATCTCGCCGCCGAGGCTGTGGCATTCCTTGCACTGGTTCTTGTTCGGCACCGCGTAGCGGATGCTGTGCGTCGCGCCGTCGGGGGTCTTGAAGGTCACCGGCACGCGGCGGCCGCCCAGGGCCAGCGTCGCATCCTTGCCGTCGGTGTCCCAGATATAGGGCAAGGCGGCCCAGCCCGACGCGCGGCGGATCAGCAGGCGCGTCTCGACCGGACGCCCGTCGTTGACGTCGGGCCAGCCGAAACTCTTGACCAGCACCGTCCCGACCGGAAATTCGATCGTGCCGTCGGCCGCGACCTTCGCCTTCCCGCCCGCCGGGATCGAGATGAAACGGTACTTGTCGGCATAGTCGCTGAACAGCGGCGCGCGCAGCGTATAGCCGATGCCGGTCGACGGCAGCGCCGGATCGTTGCCGCGGAACAGCCCGAATGCCGACAGCTTCGGCGGCATCGCCTCGCTCTCGACGAGCGCCTGATCGACGCCGGGAGGCGGCGTCGCCGCCCCGCCGCCCGCGCACAGCAGCGCCGTCGCGATCACGGCAAGGGCGCGTCTCACCGGACCTTCGCCTCCATCGCCTCGGGCAGCCTGATCGCCGGCAGCGCGGCGGGCGGCGTACCCTTCGACAGGTCGGCGGGCGACGGCTTGGCCTCGTTCTGCGGCGTTTTCACATCGGGCAGGTTCAGCGACAGCACCCCGACCTTGTCGAGCACGATCGCATCGCCCGCGCCGTCCCACAGCACCGGCGGAATGCTGCCGCCCATCGCGGCCGCGATCATGTCGCCGCCCGCGAACTTCGGCGCATAGCCCGCCTTGCCATGCTGGTTGCCGCGCACGACGATTGCGCGCGGCAGCGGCTGGTATTTCGGGTCCTTATGCTCATAGCGATAGCCGACGATCATCACATTCGCGGTGCCGTTGTCGGCAAGGACATTGTCGAAGATCTCGACGTTGCGGTTCGCCATCACGAGTACCCCGGTCCCCGTCGGGACGCTCGCGACGATATTGCCCTTCGGCGCAAAATTCGGCGTGCTGTTGTCGTTCACGATATTTTCGAACACGCGGACATTGTGCCCGCCCTGCATCGGCAGGCTGGGCAGGTCGAATACGAGGATGCCGCCGGTGTTCTTCGTCGCGACATTGTCATGGACGTCGGCGTCGTAGCTGTTCTCGATCTCGATCCCCGCGACATTCTCGGTCGCGATCGAATCGCGGACGACGATATTCTTCGACTGGCCGACATAGATGCCCGCGTCCGACGCGCCGCGGACGAAAACGCTATCGATCAGCACGTCGCGGCTTTCGACCGGGTAGATGCCGTAAGCGCCGTTGGTCGCCTTCGGCCCCGCGGTCCATTCGACGCGCAGCTTGTGATAGACGATGCGGTCGGCGCCCTTCGACTTGATCCCGTCGCCCTTGGTGTTCAGCACCGCGAATTCGGTGAGAAAGACATCGTCGGAGGTGACGAGCAACCCCTCGCCCGCGCCCTGCTGTCCCGCAAAATCGAGGATCGATCCGCCCTCGCCCGCCCCGGCGCCGCGCACGGTCACACCCGCGACGTCGAGCGACAGCCCGTCGGTGAGCTTCCACACCCCCGCGCCCAGTTGCACCGTATCGCCCGGCGCGGCGAGGATCAGCGCCTCCTGCAGCTTTTCGTTGGCGTCGGGCGTTGTCGCACTGACGCTGATCACTTTCGCCGCCGCCGGATGGGCGGTCAGAACGGCCACGATGCAAAGCGTCGCCGCGGAACGCAGGCCATGGAATCGCATATGTCTCTCCCGATATTTCCGGGGAGCATGGTGCAAGACTTGACGGATGCCAAGCGATGTTGCTGACATGGGTGTAGCTTACCGGGGAGAGGTCGCTTGATTCACAGAGTATCGCTGGCGCTTGTCGCGCTGATCGCTGTGCCGTCGATGGCGGCGGCACCCGCGCCGATCGCCGGGCGCTGGAAAACCGACGACGGCAAGGGCATCGTCGTCATGGCCGCGTGCGGCAGCAAGATGTGCGGGCGCGTCGAACGCCTGCTGATCAAGCAGCCCGCGGGCGGCCAGCTCGACGAGCGCAATCCCGACAAGGCCAAGCGCGGCCGCAAGGTCACCGGCCTGCAAATCTACTGGGATCTCGTGCCGCACGGCGACGGCTGGAAAGGCGAAGGCTACAGCCCCGAGGACGGCCGCTACTACAAGGCGCACCTGCGCGCGAGCGGCGGCAAGATGACGATGAAGGGCTGCGTCAGCCTGTTCTGCCGCACGGTGACGTGGACGAAAATGAGCTAAACCGGACCCCCTCCCGCCTGCGGGAGGGGAGTTCTTGTCAGCCTTCGCCCAAAATCCAGTCGACCCCCGCCCCGACGTGGATACGCGTCGTGTCGTAGATCGGCAGCAGGTTGGCGTCGGTGTCGACGAGCATCACCAGCTCGGTACAGGCGAGCACGATCGCCTGGATATCCTGCTTCGCAATGTCGGTGATGAAGGTCTTCATCGTGCGCCGCGAACTTTCGTTTGCCTTGCCGAGCATCAGCTCTTCGTAAATGATGCGGTCGATCTCGTCCGCACGCGTCGTGTCGTAGGGCGCGAGCGTCAGCCCGTGACGGACGAGCCGCTGGCGGAACCAGGGTTCGGTCATCACGTTGCGCGTGCCGATCACCGCCGCTGCCCGGATCCCGTCGGCCTTCATCTTCTCGCCGGTTTCGTCGACGATATGGAGGATCGGGATCGAGATCGCCGCGGCGACGTCTTCGGCCACCTTGTGCATCGAATTGGCCGCGATCATCAGCGCGGTCGCGCCCGCCGCCTCGAGCCGCTGCGCCGAGGCGATCAGCACCTCCTTCGCGTGCGCCCACCCTTCGGGCGTCGTGATCCGCGACAGCTCGCAATAGTTGAGGCTCTCCATCAGGATCGGCGCCGAACAGGCGGTGCCGAGGCGCTTTTGCACCCCCTTGTTGAGATGGCGGTAATAAAGCTCGGTCGATGCCCAGCTCATTCCCCCGATCAGGCCGATTTTGCGCAAGGTGGTCCTCCGGAATACAAAAGGACCGGGCCTTGGCCGGCCCGGTCCCGATCATGGCTAGATAAAGTAGCGCCCCCGGGCAAGGCCCGGGGGCAAACTTTGCGGCAAATGTCAGTGTCCGCCGCCGTTCAGCGCCTTGACGATATCGTCGGCCATCTTCTTGGCGTCGCCGAGCAGCATCATCGTCTGGTCCATATAGAAGACGTCGTTGTCGACGCCGGCATAGCCGACCCCGCCCATCGACCGCTTCACGAACAGCACGGTCTTCGCCTTTTCGACGTCGAGCACGGGCATGCCGTAAATCGGCGACGTCTTGTCGGTCTTTGCCGACGGGTTGGTCACGTCGTTCGCGCCGATCACGAAGGCGACGTCGGCCTGCGCGAACTCGCCGTTGACGTCCTCGAGCTCGAACACCTCGTCATAGGGGACATTCGCTTCGGCGAGCAGCACGTTCATATGCCCCGGCATCCGCCCCGCGACCGGGTGGATCGCATATTTGACGTTCACGCCCTCTTTCTTCAGCAGATCGGCCATTTCGCGCAGCGCGTGCTGCGCCTGCGCGACTGCCATGCCGTATCCGGGGACGATGATGACATTCTCGGCCTGGCTCATCAGGAAGGCGGCGTCGTCGGCGCTGCCCGGTTTCCACGGGCGCTGTTCCTTCGACCCGCCATCGCCCGCCGCCGCATCGGCGCCGAAGCCGCCCGCGATCACGCTGATGAAGCTGCGGTTCATCGCGCGGCACATGATGTACGACAGGATCGCACCCGACGAACCCACGAGCGCGCCGGTGATGATCATCGCGGTGTTGCCGAGCGTGAAGCCCATCGCCGCCGCGGCCCAGCCCGAATAGCTGTTGAGCATCGACACGACGACCGGCATGTCGGCACCGCCGATCGGGATGATCAGCAGGAAGCCGATCAGGAAGCTGAGGCCCGTGATCGTCCAGAACACCCACGGCGACTGGTCCTGCGTAAAATAGGCGGTCAGCGCGACAATCGCGGCGAGGGTGCCGAGGTTGATGACATGCCGTCCGGGCAGCATGATCGGCGAACCCGACATATTGCCGTTGAGCTTGAGGAACGCGATGACCGAGCCCGAGAAGGTAATCGCGCCGATCGCGATGCCGAGGCCCATTTCGATCCGGCTGACGGTGTGGATCTGCCCCGCCGCATCGGCGATACCGAAGGCCAGCGGATTAAGATAGGCGGCGGCCGCCACCGCGACCGCGGCGAGGCCAACGAGGCTATGGAACGCCGCGACGAGCTGCGGCATCGCGGTCATCGCGATCTTGCGCGCCATGACGATACCGATGACCGCGCCGATGCCAATGGCGGCGAGAATTTCGGCTAACGAAACCCAGTCCACCATGAGATCGTGGGGATTGCCCGGAGGCGATGCCTCGGGAAGCGTTGGCATATGCGTCAGCAGAGTCGTAACAACGGCAATCGCCATACCGATCATGCCGAAGCGATTGCCGCTCTGCGCCGTCGCCGGGCTCGACAGGCCGCGCAGCGCGAGAATGAAGAGAATGCCCGACACCAGATAAGCGATCGCCGCGTACGGATTTACCGCGCCATGGCCGCTGGTCGCGGCGGAGAGAATGGCCTGAATGTCCATCTCAGCGCCCCTTCTTCTTGTACATCGCGAGCATGCGCGACGTCACGGCAAAGCCGCCGAAGATGTTGATACTCGCCATCACGACCGCGGCGAGGCCGAGCCATTTGGACGAAGCCGACCCCGCGGCGGCGGCGGCGATCAGTGCGCCGACGATGATCACCGACGAAATCGCGTTGGTGACGCTCATCAACGGCGTGTGCAGCGCCGGGGTCACCGACCAGACGACGAAATAGCCGACAAAGCAGGCCAGTACAAAAATCGAAAAAATCGCGATAAAATCCACGGGCTCGCTCCCCTGCTGATTCCGTTTCGCGCACCTCTTGCCGCGCCCCGTCCGGCCTGTCGACTCCAAAGCAGCCAAAAAGAAGCGCCCGCATTTCCGGACGCGGGAAATGCGGGCGATTTACGACATAAAATGTCGATTTGCCGGACGGGCCGGCGGTGTTGGTTACATTTTCGGCACGAGAACCGCGTCGACGACGTGGATAACACCGTTCGACTGACCGACATCGGCCTGCGTCACCGTCGACTTGTTGCCGCTGCTGCTCGTCAGCAGGATCGCGTCGCCGCTCTTCGTTGCGGTCAGATCCTGTCCGTCCGCCGTCTTGAGCACGGCCTTGCCGCCGCCCTCGGTAATCCTCGCGGTCAGGTCGGCCGCGGTCAGCTTGCCGGGTACGACATGATATTTGAGCACGCCGGCGAGCACTTCCTTCTGCGCCGGACGCATCCAGCCGTCGCGCGTTACCGGGGGAACCTGTGCAAAGGCCGCATCGGTCGGCGCAAAGACCGTGAACGGCCCCGCGCCCGACAAGGTTTCGACAAGACCGGCCTGCGTCACCGCAGCGACCAGCGTCTTGTGGATCGGCGAGGCCGAGGCGTTTTCGACGATATTCTTCGTCGGCAGCATCTCGGCACCGCCGACCGTCGGGTTGGTGCTTGCCGTCGCGGCCGGCGTCGTTTCGCCGCCCGCGACGGTCGTCGTTTCGGTCGGGGTTTCGCTCTTGCTGCCGCAGCCCGCCAGCGCGAGCGCCGCCACTGCGGCCGTCAATATCAGATGGGTCTTCATGTCCTTATCCTTCCTGAACGGCCGCATTGGCCGGAATATCAGCCGAGGGTCGGCATCAACACGCCGTTGATGACGTGGATGTTACCGTTCGACTGCTCGACGTCGGGCTGGGTGATGAAGCCGATGCTGCCCTGCGTCCCGTCGATCTTGATATTACCCTGCACCTCGGTGAAGGTCAGCGCCTCGCCCTCGACGGTGGCCAGCGTCGCCTTGCCGCCGCCGGCCTTGATCTTCGCGTAAAGATCCTCGGCGGTCAGGCGGCCCGGAACGACGTGATAGGTCAGCACCTTGGCGAGCGTTTCGGTGTTGGCCGGATTCATCAGCCAGTCGGTCATCTTCGGCACCGCGGCAAAAGCCTGATCGGTCGGCGCGAAAAGGGTGAAGGGCTGCCCGGCAAGTTTTTCGGACACGCCCGCGGCGGTCAGCGCATTTGCCAGCGTCTTGTGGTCGGGCTTGGCGGCCAGTTCGAGCGCGATGCCGGTGGGCTGCGCGGGTGCTGCCGGAACAGTCGCTGCCGCCGGGGCGGCGGCATCGGCGGCCACGTCGGCCGGCGCGGCGGGCGCCGCAGTTTCCTGCGCGTAAACGGGCGACAGGGTGGCAAGCACAAACAGGGGAGTGGCGAAAATCTTCGCAGGCGACATCAATCATTCTCCAGTTGGTTGAAAGTCAGGGTTATAGAAACCCTGAACGCATAGTAACCAAAGGAAGTTTCATGAAAAGGCCGAAATCGGCCAATCTACGCGACGAAGCGAGCGGTCGGACCCGTCGAATTGACTATGGCGCAACGGCCAGCGCAGCAGCCGCCTCGCGCTTGAAATCGCCCAGATTCGTCCGATACACCATCAGGGCGATATTGCAGTCGCCTTCGTTCCTGCCAGCAGGCGGCGGCGCTTTGGGCTAGGCAAAGGCGTCCTTGCCATAGCGTTTTGCCAGCTGCTTGCGGACCGCCTCGAGTTCGCCGTCGAGCCCGCCCGCGTTACAGCCGAGGCTCTTCGCCCGCGATTTGAAAGCCGCCATGCGCCAAAAGGAAAATTGCAGGCCCGGCGGCGGTGCGGCCGGCGCGGTCGCTTCCGCCAGCGCGAGGGCAAGCAGCAAGCTCACCCCGGCAGCCGCTCGTTGACGACCTTGCCGCCCTGCGTCAGGCGCACCGCATTGCCGATTTCCTCGTCGAGCACGGGCTTGCCCGCTTCCTTGTCCCAGAAGGCCGAGAGGAAATTGAACAGGTTGCGGCTGAACAGCGCGCTCGTGTCGGCGGGCATCAGCGCGGCGATGTTCTTCGCGCCGATCACGGTGACGCCGTGGATCTTCTTCGCCTCGCCCGAGATCGAACCCTCGACATTGCCGCCGCTTTCGGCCGCCATGTCGACGATCACGCTGCCGCTGCGCATCGTCGCAAGCTGCGCGTCGGAGATCAGCCGCGGCGCCGGGCGCCCCGGGATCAGCGCGGTGGTGATGACGATGTCCTGCTTGGCGATGTGCGACGACACGAGTTCGGCCTGCGCCGCCTTGTACTCGTCGGACATTTCGGTGGCATAGCCGCCCGCGCCCTCGCCCTCGATCCCCGCGACACTCTCGACGAAGATCGGCTTGGCGCCGAGCGACATAATCTGTTCCCTGGTCGCGGCGCGGACGTCGGTCGCGCTGACCTGTGCACCGAGGCGGCGCGCCGTCGCGATCGCCTGCAGCCCGGCGACGCCGACGCCCATGATGAAGGCTTTCGCGGCGCTGACGGTGCCCGCCGCGGTCATCATCATCGGGAACGCGCGGCCATAGGCATTTGCCGCCATCAGCACCGCCTTGTAGCCCGCGAGGTTCGCCTGGCTCGACAGGATGTCCATCGACTGCGCGCGCGTGATGCGCGGCATGAATTCCATCGCCAGCGCCTCGAGCCCGAGCTTCGCATAATCGTCGACGCGCGAACGCTCACCGAACGGATTCAGCCCCGCGGCGAGCCAGGCGCCGTCGGCAAAGCCCGAGAGTCCTTTCGGATCGGGCCCCTGGATCGCGAGGATGATATTCGCGCCCTTCAGCGTGTCGGCGCGGCTGCCGACCTTTGCGCCCGCGGCGCCATAATCGGCATCGGCGATCGAGGCCTCGACGCCGGCCCCCGATTCAACGGCAACTTCGGCGCCCAGACCAATGAATTTCTTCACAGTTTCGGGGGTCGCGGCGACGCGGGTCTCGCCGGCGGCGAGTTCCTTCAGGACGGCGATGCGCATGCCGGTCGGGTCAGGACGCGATGAGAAGGACGACACCGACGGTCACAACCGCGGTGATGATCGAGCCGATCTTGAACAGGCTGATGAAACCCGCATAGGTTTCTTCGGCTGCTTTCATTTCCTGCTGTGCCATCGCTTTTCCCCTTTTTCTGCCGTTTCCCGCGGGCAGGACGCGTCACGCCCCGCCCCAGAATCGGCCTTCGCGCCGGTCTTAGCCACGCGTCCGGCGATGCTCAAGTGCGGGTTTGGCACCACAGCGTCGCTGTGGCAAAAGGCGAACGGCCTTAATCGCCCTTTTACCCCTATCGGATAGATATGCCCGCCTCAGCAGAACAAACCCGTAGCAACGCCGGTTCAGGGGGCAGATTCGAAACGATGACAAGCACGCGCGACACGCGAATGGTGATGATCGTCGACAGCGAGCCTGCCCAGCAGCGCTTTCTGGCGGCCCTGGTGTCGCGCGGCGGTTGGCGCAGCGTCATCGCCGCCGACACCGACACCGCGCTCGCCAGGCTCGGCACGCAGGAAGGCATGGCGCTCGACGCCGTGCTCGTCGATCAGGGCGCGCCGGGGATGGATATTTCCGAATTCGTTGCGGAACTGCGCCGCTGGCGTCCCGCGCTGCCGCTCGTCGTCATCACGATGCGCAACGGGGTCGAGGTCGCGGTGGGTGCGATGCGCGCCGGGGCGAGCGACTTCGTCCAGAAACCGATTGCGCCCGACCGCTTGCTCGAAGCGCTCGACCGTGTCGTGTCGACCAGCGGCCCGCAGGGCGAGCTGCGCCCGCTCACCGAAAAGCTGCGCGCGCCGCTGGCGTTCGAGGAGATCATCGGGTCGAGCCCCAATTTCCGCAGCGCGCTGGCCATCGCCGCCAAGGCGGCGCGCGCGCGCGTCCCGGTGATGATCAACGGCAAGCCCGGCACCGGCAAGGAAGTTTTCGCACGCGCGATCCACAGCGCATCGCCGCGCGCGCGCGGCGCGCTGGTGATGGTCGATTGTTCGGCGGTGTCGCCGGGCCTCATCGGATCGGGCCTGTTCGGCCACGAGCGCGGCGCCTTCGCGGGCGCCTTCGACCGGCAGGTCGGGCGGCTCGTCCAGGCCGACGGCGGCAGCATCATCATCGACCATGTCGAATGTATCCCGCTCGAGACGCAGGCGAAGCTGGTCGAATTCCTGAATAGCGGCGAAGTGCAGATGATCGGCGGGTCGATCCGCCAGAGCGTCGACGTGCGCATCATCGCGACGAGCACCAGCCCGCTCGACAAGCTGATCGAGGCCGGTCACTTCCGCGAAGACCTGTTCTACGCGCTGTCGAGCGCGCAATTCACCCTGCCCTCGCTTTCGGAACGCCGGGGCGACGTCGGCCCGCTCGCGCGACACCTGCTCGCGCGCATCGGCGGCCTGCCGGGCATGAGCACGATCGGCGTCACCGACGATGCGCTGCGCCTGCTCGCGGCCTATGCCTGGCCGGGCAACGTCCGCCAGCTCCAGGACGTGCTGTTCCGCGCGGCGGTCGAGAGCAAGACCGATGTGCTCACCAGCGCCGATTTCCGCGCCATCGAGGCGACGCTCGGCGGCGGCATGAGCGGCGCAGGCGACGTCGCGATCAACGGCGAGGCGATCGGCGTCACCCTGTACCTTCCCGACGGCAATCTGCGCCCGCTCGAGGAAATCGAGGCCGACGTGATCCGCCTCGCGATCGGCCACTACCGCGGCCGCATGAGCGAAGTCGCGCGCCGCCTCGGCATCGGCCGCTCGACGCTCTACCGCAAGCTGAGCGATCTCGGGATCGACACCGCGGCCTGACGCACTCCCGGCCCGGCCGATCACGCTTGATATATAAGTTGTAGCTTATATATAAACTCCCGTCACCCATCGGGAGAATCATCATGCCGTTCGATACCACCGCCCAAGCCGCCATGGTCGTCCGCAAGGTCGAGGATGTGACGCACGATGGCCAACCCGCGCGCGCGGTGGTCGCATCGCGCGACTATCCAACCGGCATCGCCGATCTGTGGAACGCGATCACCGACAAGGCGCGCATCCCGCGCTGGTTCGCGCCGGTCGATGGCGACCTCGCGCTCGGCGGGAAATATCAGATCAAGGGCAATGCCGGCGGCACCGTCACCGCGTGCGAGCCGCCGCGCAGCTTCGCGCTGACGTGGGAATTCGGCGGCGGGATGAGCTGGGTCGAGGTCGAGCTGGCCGAAGCCGGCGACGATACGACCCGCCTGACGCTCAGGCATATCGCCCCGCTCGACGACAAATCGGAGGAATTCTGGGACAGGTTCGGCCCCGGCGCGGTCGGTGTGGGCTGGGACCTGTCGTTGATGGGGCTCGGCTGGCACATCGAAACCGGTGAGAGCAACGAACGCTTCGCCGAAGACACCTGGTCGCTGAGCGACGAAGGCAAGGCGTTCGCGACGTGGAGCAGCGAGGACTGGACCGCCGCGTCGATCGCCTACGGGACCGCCAAGGAGGCCGCGAACCGCGCGGGCGCCAATACGACCGCCTTCTATACCGGCGCTGCGGCGCCCGAATGAGCCCGCGATGAGCCACGCGTTCGACATCCTCGGCGATCCGGTGCGGCGGCGTATCCTCGAACTGCTCGCTGACGGCCAGCGCGCCTCGGGCGAGATCGTCGCGGTGATCGCCGCCGAATTCGCGATCTCGCAGCCCGCGGTGTCTCAACATTTGCGCATCCTGCGCGACAGCGGCTTTGCGACCTCGCAGGCCGACGGGCGGCGACGGCTCTACGCGGTCGCGCCCGATCGCTTCGACGAGATCGACGCATGGGTGCAGCGGTTCAGGCGGACGTGGGAACCGAGGTTCGAGGCCTTGGCCACCGAAGTCGCGCGCGGGAAAAAGGCACGGCGCGCGGCGGATAAATAACTCCCCTCCCTTTTAGGGAGGGGAAAAGATCAACCCGTCAACGCCGCGTCGCGCAGCCCGCGCCAGATTCGCAGCGCCTGCCGGTTCTCGGCAATGTCGTGCACGCGCAGCAACTGCGCGCCCTCGGTCGCCGCCTGATAGTGGAGCGCCACCGTCCCGCCGAGCCGCTGGTCGGCGGCAGCCTCATTGTCGAGCGCGCCGATCATCCGCTTGCGGCTCGCGCCGAACAGGATCGGGCAGCCGAGCGTGTGGAACAGCGCGAGACCGTTGATGAGCGCCAGATTGTCGCCGACGCTCTTGCCGAAACCGAGACCGGGGTCGACGATGATGCGCGACGCGTCGATCCCCGCCGCGCGGGACGCGGCGACGCGCTCGGCGAGCATGTCGTGGACGTCGAACAGGACATGCGCATAGCTCCCGCCCTCGTGCGGGTCGCTCCTGGCCGAGGGCGCGTGCATCAGCACGACGGCGCAGCCCGCTTTCGCAACGACCTCCATCGCGCGGTCGTCGTGACGCAGCGCCGAAATATCGTTGACGATATGCGCCCCGGCCGCGAGCGCCGCCTCCATCACCGCGGCCTTGCGCGTGTCGATCGACACCGCGACGCCGCCCCTGGCAAGCGCCGCGACGACGCCCTCGACGCGCTTGATCTCGTCGCCTTCCCATATCAGCGGGGCGCCGGGGCGCGTCGATTCGCCGCCGACGTCCACGATCGCTGCCCCGGCGGCGGCCATCGCGAAGCCGGCTTCGGTCGCAGCCGCGGTATCGACATGCTTGCCGCCGTCCGAAAAGCTGTCGGGGGTGACGTTCAATATGCCCATGAGCTGCGGCTCGTTCAGCCGGATCGTCCGCTGGCCAAGCTGGAGCACCCCGCGCGGACGCACGACACCCGCGCGCTGCGCCGCTGCGGCCTGTGCCAGCCGGTCGGGCATCGCCGCAATCCAGCCATCCCATTCGGGAACCGCAACGATCGCCGATCTGACCGCCAAACCGTCGCGCAGGCTGATGTGCCACGCGGCAAACCAGATCATCGTGTCGGCGATCCGCAGGCAATCGTCGCCCAGCTCGTGCGGCCGGTCGACGAAGCAGGTCGGGCGGCAATAGATTTGCGCATCCGCCGACGCGGCGCCGAGGTCGGGTTTAGCTAAAGCTGCGAACATTGCTCGCCCCCTACCCGTTCGTGCTGAGCTTGTCGAAGCACGGTTCTTCCTTGCGAATTGAAGAAAAGGACAGCCCTTCGACAAGCTCGGGGCGAGCCGAATTCGGGCGAGCCGTTGTTATGCCTCGTTCGCCAGCAGCCAGTCCTGCCGCACCGCGTCGATCACGCGGAGTTCCTTGCCCGTATCGACGTGCCAGAAGGTCCAGCCGTTGCAGCTCGGCGCGCCCTGCACCCCGGCGCCGACCTTGTGGATCGACCCCGCGGGCTGGCCCTCGCAATCGAGGCTGCCGTCGACGCGCACCTTCGCCTTCCAGCGGCGCTTCGTGTCGGTCAGCACCGTTCCCGGCGCGATCAGGCCGCATTCGACCAGCGTGCCGAACGCGACGCGCGTCGCGGCCTTCGGCGCCATCATCGTCTTCACCGCGCTTTCATCGAGCGGCAGCGCCATCTGGATACGTTCCTTCGCCGCGGCGATATAGTCGTCCTCGCGTTCGATCCCGATGAAGTGGCGACCAAGGCGCTTCGCGACCGCGCCCGTCGTGCCGGTCCCGAAAAAGGGATCGAGGATCACGTCCCCGGGGTTCGAACAGGCGAGCAGGATGCGATAGAGCAGCGCCTCGGGCTTCTGCGTCGGATGCACCTTGGTGCCGCCCTTCTTCAGCCGCTCCTGCCCGCCGCAGATCGGGATCAGCCAGTCCGACCGCATCTGCAATTCGTCGTTCAGCGTCTTCATCGTGCGATAATTGAAGGTGTAGCGCGACTTTTCGCCCATCGACGCCCAGATCAAGGTCTCGTGCGCGTTGGTGAAGCGCGTGCCCTTGAAATTGGGCATCGGGTTCGCCTTGCGCCACACGATGTCGTTGAGGATCCAGTAGCCATTGTCCTGGAGTGCGGTGCCGACGCGAAAGATGTTGTGATAGCTGCCGATCACCCAGATGCTGCCGTTCGGCTTCAGGATGCGCTTCGCTTCCTTCAGCCACGCGTGGGTGAAGCGATCATAGGTCGCGAGGCTGTCGAACTTGTCCCAGTCGTCGTCGACCGCGTCGACCTGGCTGCCGTCGGGACGCAGCAGGTCGCCGCCGAGCTGGAGATTATACGGCGGATCGGCAAAGATCATATCGACCGATGCGGCGGGCAGGCTGCACATCATTTCGACGCAATCGCCCTGCAGGATGCTGTCGAGCGGCAGGTCCGCAGGGTCGACCTTGGGCGTTCGCTGCTTCGTCGCCGGCGCCTTGACCCGTTCCATCACACCCATGCTTCACCCCGTTCCTTGCTCGTAAGAAGGCCCTGATGAGTCCGGCGACACCCGCCGTCAAGCGCAGGACTCTAGGGATTCCGCGTCACTAACTGGTTAACGGAATGAGAACGAAAGGAGTCTGGCACACGATATGGAGCCGGCCGCGACTCGGAGACTCAACCACTGGTGGTGTGGCCCGCAAGACTCACTCGCGAAAATTTTTTTCCTCTCCCCTCGGGGGAGAGGGATGCGGAGACTTGGCGGCTTGCTGCCCAGGCGAAGCTGGGTGAGGGTCAGAACGCCGGATGAGTCAGCAAGCGTTGCCACCCTCATCCAACTTCGCCTGGCGCCTCCGGCGCAAGGCTGCGTATCCTCCTCCCCCAAGGAGAGAAGGATTACAGGCCCGGATCGACCCCGGTCAGATCGATCGAGCGCTGCCAGAGCTCGCGCGCAAGCTTCGGGTCGCGTGCGTCGCGCGTCGCGCGCGCCGGGCCCGAGCGCCCCGACACTTCGCCGAGCCCCTGCGGCCCCAGATAGTCGCCGCCCTGAACGCGCGCGCCGGTCGCCGCCTGCAACGTCGGCCACGCACCCTGCGCGGCGCTGTTGAAGAAGGGCGCGGCGAGCGGCGTCATCGTGCGCAGCGGCAGCGGCAGGTGGCGCGTCAGTTCGGTAAGCGCGACCCCCGGATGGCACCCGATCGCCTGCGTCGCACGCCCCGCCGCACTCAATCGCCGGTCGAGTTCGAACATATGGAGCAGGTTCGCGAGTTTGCTCATCTGGTAGCGCGCCCAGTTATGATAGCTGCGCGACGCCGACAGGTCGCTGTAATCCATCGCCCCGCTCCTGTGCGCGATGCTCGCGGTGATGACGATGCGGTCGTCGACATGCGGGTGGACCAGCCCGGTGAACGCGAAGGGCCCGATGTGATTGACCCCGAATTGCAGCTCATAGCCCTGTTTTGTCAAGGTCCGCGGCGGGATCATCACCCCGGCGTTGTTGACGAGCACATCGATCCGCGGCCCCGCCAGCACCGCCTTCGCGGCATCCCTCACCTGATCGAGGTCGGCAAGGTCGAGCGACTGGAACGACAGGTCGGCCTTCGGCACGTCGACCCAGATGCGGTTCATCGCCACCTCGGCCTTGTTCTCGTCGCGGCAAGCGAGGGTCACATGCGCGCCGCGCGCGGCAAGAACCCTGGAAACTTCAAACCCGATTCCGGCATTGGCACCGGTGACAAGGAAACGCCGCCCTGTTTGCGTGCCGACGTCGTCGGCCGAAAATCCTCTGCTCATCGCCGGTTCCCCTCTCAGGCTTTCAGGCTCGGGCGGTCAGACCAGTTGCATTTGTGCGACCGGGGCAAAGCTGGTCCGATGGTGCGGCGTGGGGCCGTGCTGGCGCAGCGCCGCAAGATGCTGCGCCGTACCATAGCCCATGTTGGTTTCCCAGCCAAAGCCGGGGAAATCGCGCGCCACCGTCACCATGAAGCGGTCGCGATGCTCCTTCGCGATGATGCTCGCCGCCGAAATACAGGGGTGCAGCGCATCGCCGCCGACGATGGCGCGTGCGCTGTAACGCCAGCGCGGCAGCCGGTTGCCGTCGACGAGTATCTCGGCAGGCTCGAAGCCCAGCGCCTCGACCGCGCGCGTCATCGCAAGAAAGGTCGCCTGCAATATGTTGATGCGGTCGATTTCCTCGACGCTTGCTTCGCCGACGCCCCAGCGGCAGCGCGCCTTGATCTGCGCTTCGAGTTCGGCGCGGCGTTTTGCCGTGAGTTTCTTGCTGTCGTCGAGCCCGGGAATGCCGCCTTCGCAGAGCAGCACCGCGGCCGCGACGACGGGCCCGGCGAGCGGCCCGCGACCCGCTTCGTCGACACCGACGATCACTTGTCCCCCTCCCTGTTCAGGGAGGGGCAGCGAGACTTGGGAGCTTGCTCCCTGGTCGCAGCGGGGTGGGCCTTGTCGATGGCAGGAACTCGCTTCGCTCGCGCCCACCCGCGTTCGGAGGCACGCGACTCCGAACGCCCCCTCCCGCAAGCGGGAGGGGAGATCAGATACGCCACGGCGGATACCTCCGATATTCGGCCGCCTGATACAGGCAGAACCGATTGCCCGCGGGATCGCTCAGCCGCGCTTCGCGCCAGCCCCATTCCTCGTCCTTCGGCATCTGTTCGAACCGCACCCCGCGCCGCGCCAGATAGGCGACCCACGCGTCGAGCGCCCCGCTTTCCAGATAGGCCGTCGCCCCGCCCGCGCCGCCGTCACCGGCGTGAATCGACAGCGTGACGCCGTTGGCGGCCTCGAAGCGCGCGTAACCATTGTCGGGGCTATCGACGATCTGCTTCAAACCCATTTGTTTGTAGAAGGCGACCGACGCCGCATAATCGCTTGCGGGCAGCGTGATCTGGTTGAGCGCCGGACCGGTGAACAAACCGTCGTTGCGAACGAACTGCTGCCCCATCGGGCCATGCCCCTGTCCCAGCCCCGGCGCATCGAGCAGCGACAGCCGCACGAAATCGCGCGCCCGCGCGATCGCGGGTTCGAGCGGCATGCCCTGCGCCAGCCCGGTCGCGATCGCGCTGGCGAGCGTGCAGCCGGTGCCGTGGCTATGCGGCGTATCGATGCGCGGCGCTTCCCAGCGCGCAACCTCGCCCTCGCCGGCCTCGAGCAGCCGATCGGTCACCGTCTCGCCCTCCGCATGGCCGCCCTTGACGAGCAGCGAACAGCCGTGCGCGAGCACCGCCTCCTCACCGCCGAGCGCATCGAGTTCGGGCAGGTTCGGCGTCGCGACCATCGCGCGATCGAGCAACGCGCGGAACGCGTCGATCGTCGCGCTATCTGCGAGCACCGATCCGCTCGTCGCGACCATCACCGGGTCGAACACCAGCGCCGCCTGCGCAAGGTCGGGCTGCGCCAGGCGCTCCGCGACCGCCGCAGCGGTTTCGGCGCTGCCGATCATGCCGATCTTGACCGCGTCGACCCCGATATCGGACGCAACGCTGTCGATCTGCGCCAGCACCATCGCGGTCGGGACGGGATGGACGCCCTGCACGCCCAGCGTGTTCTGCGCGGTGATCGCGGTGATCGCCGTCATCGCATGGCCGCCGAGCATCGTGACCGCCTTGATGTCGGCCTGGATGCCCGCGCCGCCACCGCTATCGGACCCGGCGATGATCAGGACGCGTGCGGTCACCGAACCACTCCGTCGTCCCAGCGGAAGCTGGGACCGCTATCGGGCATAAGCCGTCCCATGACGCACCAGATCCCGGCTTTCGCCGGGATGACGTGAGAACGGACAGTCACCCCTTGAACTTTCGCTCCGTCGATGCGGGGAATTTCGCCAGCGCGGCGCCCTCGCGCAGCGGCCGGTCGAGCAGGTCGCCCCCGCAATTGGGACAAATCTCGTCGAGCTTGTCGGCGCAGTTCGCGCAGTAGGTGCACTCGAACGAGCAGATGAAGGCGCCATGGAGGTCGGCGGGCAGATCGCGGCCGCACTTTTCGCAATCGGGTCGCATTTCAAGCATTCTTAAAGCTTCCTTCAAAATCCGTTCGTGCCGAGCTTGTCGAAGCACCGCACGTTCTTTCGACGCCGAAAGATGAAGAACGGCCCGTCGACCAGCTCAGGGCGAACGGAGGGATAAAATACATCATGCCGCCGCGACGCGCACCGCGTCGCAGATCATGTCGACGACGCGCTCGACCTCGCCGGCATCGTCGCCCTCGGCCATCACGCGGATCAGCGGCTCGGTGCCCGACGGACGGATCACGAGCCGCCCGCGGCCGTCGAGCGCCGCTTCGCCTTCGGCGATCGCGGCGCGGACCTGCGCATCGTCGAGCGGCTTGCCCCCGGCAAAGCGGACATTCTTGAGCAGTTGCGGCACCGGGTCGAACTGGTGCAGCAACTCGCTCGCGGGTTTCCCGGCCGCGACCAGCTCGGCCAGCACCTGCAACGCCGCGAGCGTACCGTCGCCGGTCGTCGCGTGATCCGACAGGATCATATGCCCCGACTGTTCGCCGCCGACGTTGAAGCCGCCTTCTTTCATGCGTTCGAGGACATAGCGGTCGCCGACCTTGGTGCGCTCGAGCCGCAGCCCCTCGCCCTCGAGGAAGCGTTCGAGGCCGAGGTTCGACATCACCGTCGCGACGACGCCGCCGCCCTTCAGCCGCCCCTGCCGCGCCCAGCTCGCGCCGATCAGCCCCATGATCTGGTCGCCGTCGACCACCCGGCCCTTTTCATCGACGATGATCAGCCGGTCGGCGTCGCCGTCGAGTGCGATGCCGATGTCGGCGCCGCTCGCGACCACCGTTTCCTGCAGCAGCGCGGGCGCGGTCGAACCGCATTTGTCGTTGATGTTGATCCCGTTCGGCGTCACCCCGATCGCGACGACATCGGCGCCGAGCTCCCAGAACACCGTCGGCGCGCTGTTGTACGCCGCGCCATTGGCGCAATCGAGCACGATGCGCAGCCCGTCGAAGCGGACCGATTCGGGCAGGCTCTGTTTCACCGCGTGGATATAGCGGCCGCGCGCGTCGTCGATGCGCTTGGCGCGGCCGATATGCGCGGCGGCGGCAAGGCGCGGCTCCTGCGTCAGCAGATGTTCGATCTGCGCCTCGTCCTCGTCGGACAATTTATACCCGTCGGGACCGAATAATTTGATCCCGTTGTCGTGGAACGGGTTGTGGCTCGCCGACAGCATGACGCCCAGATCGGCGCGCATCGAGCGCGTCAGCATCGCGATCGCCGGGGTCGGCATCGGTCCGACCTGCACCACATCCATCCCGACGCTGGTGAACCCCGCGACGAGTGCATTTTCCAGCATATAGCCCGACAGGCGCGTATCCTTGCCGATCACGACGCGGTGCTTGTGGTCGCCGCGCAGGAAGTGCGCGCCCGCCGCCATGCCGACGCGCATCGCGACCTCCGCCATCATCGGGACCTGGTTGGTCAGGCCGCGAATCCCGTCGGTTCCGAAAAACTTGCGCATGTTCCCTCTGCTACCTGACCCTCGCCCGGCAAATGCCTGCCCCGGCTTCTCGCGGGATGGCCCCCGCGGAGCATTTCCCGGCCCAAAAACCGGTTCCCGTTTCTTTCGGAAGGTGCTCTAAGTCACCCTCTTTTGCTTGGCAAGCAGGCCAGAAAAAACGCCGGGAGAATCCCTCTTGAAATCCGCTTGGTTCATCCTTTCGGCGCTGATCGCCGGCATGCTTTTGGGAATCGGGGTCGAAATGGCGTCGCCCGCCGCGGGCACCGCGTCGCTTCCCTATATCGAACCGATCGGATTGCTCTGGCTCAATGCCCTGAAGATGACGATCGTCCCGCTCGTCGTCGCGCTGCTGATCACCGGCATCACCGCGACCGCCGACGCGGCGCGCGCCGGAAAGCTCGCCTTCCGCGCGGTGATGATCTTCCTCGGCGCGATCACGCTTTCGGGGCTGATGTCGCTGCTGATGACGCCCTTGCTGCTGCGCCTCTTCCCCTTGTCGGCCAGCGCCGCAGAGGCGCTGCGCCACGGTCTGGGCGGCACAACGCAGGCGGGGCCGTCGCCGACCTTCGGCGATTTCCTGCTGTCGCTGATCCCGACCAATCCCATCGCCGCCGCGGCCGAGACCGCGATCCTGCCGCTGATCGTCTTCACCACCATCTTCGCCTTCGCGATCACACGCCTCGAACCCGTCCAGCGCGCGACGCTGTCGGGGCTGTTCAAGGCGCTCGGCGACGCGATGCTGATCGTCATCGGCTGGGTGCTCGCGCTGGCCCCCATCGGCGTCTTTGCGCTCGGCTACGCGCTCGCGGTCAAGGCGGGGGTCGCGGCGTTCGGCGGCCTCGTCCATTATGTGCTGATCCTCTCGGGCATCGGGGTGAGCTGCATCATCCTCGGGCTGCTCCTCGCATGGCTCGTCGTCGGGGTGCCGCTGCCGCGCTTCGTCCGCGCGATGGTCCCGACGCTCGCGGTCGCGGTGAGCACGCAAAGCTCGCTCGCCAGCCTGCCCGCGATGCTCAAATCGTCGGAGGACCTCGGCGTCGATCCGAAGAAGGCCGACGTCGTGCTGCCGCTCGCGGTCGCGCTGTTCCGCTTCACCAGCCCGGCGATGAACCTTGCCGTCGTCGTCTATGTCGCGTGGCTGTTCGGGATCGAGCTGACGCCATGGGAGATGGCGGTCGGCCTTGCGGTCGCGATCGCCGCGGCGCTCTCTTCGGTCAGCCTGCCCGGCTCGATCAGCTTCGTGACCTCGATCGCCCCGATCGCGGTGTCGATGGGCGTCCCCGTCGCGCCCTTGGGGCTGCTCGTCGCGGTCGAGACCTTCCCTGACATCTTCCGGACCCTCGGCAATGTTATCGGTGACGTCGCGGCGACCAAATATGCCGCCGACGGAGTCGAAACGAAAACAGCAGGAGAAGCGCCATGAAATATCGCAAGCTCGGCCACGGCCTCGAAGTCTCCGCGATCGGCATCGGCTGCATGCCGATGATCAAGGGCGGCAACATCCTCTATGGCGAGGCGGCTGACCTCGATGAATCGACGCGCACGATCCACCGCGCGATCGACCTGGGCGTCACCTTCTTCGACACCGCGCAAATCTATGGCCCGTTCAGCAACGAGGAACTGCTCGGGCAGGCGATCACGGGCAGGCGCGACGGGCTCGTCATCGCGACCAAATTCGGGTTCCGATTCGAGGGCAAGCAGATCACCGGGGTCGACGGCTCGCCCGCGAACGCGCGCGCCGCGTGCGAAGGCTCGCTCCAGCGGCTCGGCATCGACACGATCGACCTGTTCTACCAGCACCGCGTCGACCCGTCGGTCCCGATCGAGGAAACCGTCGGCGGGATGATGGAGCTGGTGAAGGAGGGCAAGGTCCGCCACATCGCGCTGTCCGAAGCCGGTCCCGAGACGATCCGCCGCGCCGCGAAGGCCGCGCCGATCACCGCGCTGCAAAGCGAATATTCGATCTGGGAGCGTGATATCGAGGACGAGATCCTCGGCGCGTGCCGCGACAACGGCATCGGCTTCGTCCCCTATTCGCCGCTCGGCCGCGGCTTCCTCGCGGGTGCGGTGCGCAGCCGCGACGAGCTTCCCGAAACCGACTGGCGCCGGAACGACCCGCGCTATTCGGACGAGAATCTGCCCGCCAACCTCGCGATCGTCGACGCGATCGGCGCGGTCGCCGACCAGCATGGCGCCTCGAAGGCGCAGGTCGCGCTCGCATGGCTGCTCGCGCAGGGCGACGACATCGTCCCGATCCCCGGCACCAAGCGCCGCGCCACGATGGAGGACAGCGTTGCGGCGGCCGAGGTCGCGCTGACCGCCGACGACCTCGCCGCGATCGACGCCGCCGCGCCGAAGGGCGGGACCAGCGGCCCGCGCTATGGCGAGATGGGGATGCGGATGGTGCGGTTGTAGGCCGTTCGCTGGACGTCTGCTAACGACCGGTAGTTGCCGTACCCCGGCGAAGGCCGGGGTCCAGGGGCGCAAGCAGCGGACGTCTGCTTTCTAACGCTCTGGGCCCCGGCCTTCGCCGGGGCACAGGAGTGGTAGCGAACGTCCGCTCACCACCCCAAAGCCGCTATCCGCCCCGCCCTACCCCTTCGCATCCAGCCGCGCACACAGCGCATCGACCTTCTCCGCCAGCTCGACAATCCGCATCTGGTCGAGCTTTTCGTGCAACCGCATGATTTCCAGTTCGGCGCGCAGGTTGATTTCGTAATCGACGCTCGCGGTCAGCCGGTCCTTCGCCGCCTGCCGGTTCTGGCTCATCATGATGATCGGCGCCTGGATCGCCGCGAGCGTCGAGAGCATCAGGTTCAGGAAGATGTAGGGATAGGGGTCGAACGCGAGACCGACACGCTGGAGCACCTCCGAATTGAGCAGCATCCAGCCGGACAGGATCAGCGCAAAGACGATGATGAAGCCCCACGAGCCGCCGACCGCCGCGACCCTGTCGGCCAGCCGGTCGCCGGTGCTCGCCTGCGCATCCTCGATATCGGCGGCGTCGCGGCTGCTGGGGGCGCGCTTCGCGATCGCCTCGACCACCCGCGATTCCCCGGGATCGAGCTCGTCGAACGCGCGCCCGAGCAACCGCAGCGACAGGTCGTTGAGGTGCGTGCTTGCGTTCATACCGATCCTATCCCGTCCAGCGCCAGAGCCCCGCGACCATAAAGCCCAATGCACCATGCGCCCATGTCGCGGCAAGCCACAGCATGATCCCGCCGAACAGCGCATGCGGCCGCGGGATCGTGTCACCCCATGGCGCACCGCCGCCGATCTGCCGCGCGAACGGCACGAAACTCGTCCGCGTCGCCCAGCCGCGCCACGCGTCGCCCATCAGGCGGGCTTTCTTCACATCCTGCCCGGCCGATCCGACGAGCGCGAGGAAGATGATCGTGGCGGACAGGACGATCTGTCCGGGCGTCGGCACGACGATGATATGCGCCGCCGCCCACAGCGTGAAACCCCACATCATCGGGTGCCGCGTGATCGCGAACACCCCGCGCGCGGCGGCGGCTGCGTCCCTCGCGGCGTGCGGCGCGGGCAGCGCCGGATTGCCGATCAGCGATCCCGTGAAGAGGATACTCGCGAACAGCACGATCAGCGATGCGACGATCCACAGCCCGTCGCCGACCGCCCACAGCGGCGGTTCGGGCGGCATCCCGCGCCACGCCTGCACGACCATGATGAACGTCGCGATCGCGACGACCGAATAGACGATCTGGAACCCGCGCTCGCCCATCCGCCCCGCGAGCCCGTCGCGCAAGGGATGCGACAGCGCGAGGTGCGAGCCGACGAACAACACGCAGGTCGTGACCAAAAGCGACATCGGCTGCATGACCAATCCCTCCAACACTGTCCCGTGATCCATGACCCGGTCCGCCGCGACGCGCGACTCGGAAAAGGTTCAGTGACTATAGTTGGGCGACAAAGATAACAGTGTCAACATAAGGGATAGGAGCTGGCAGGCAGCGAAACGCCTGCCCCGCCTACCTGTCGTATGCCTTGGGCAGTGCCCCTTCCTGCGGCGTCGCATAACGATCGCGCAAACGGTCCTGCCGCGTCGTCAGCGACTGCGCCTTGCCGTCGATCCAGATCGCGGTCGGGCGGCTGCCGAGTTCGAGCGGGTCATTGTCCCAGATCACGACGTCGCCGGCGCGGCCCGGACGCAGCGAACCGATGCTGGCCTCCATGCCCACCGCGCGCGCGGGGACGCTGCTGATCGCGGCGAACGCCTGATCCCACGTCATCCCGCTCGCACCGGGCACGCGCGCGAGGCCGACGAGGTTGCCGGCATATTGCGTCGCATACCCCATCTTGTGCGCATCATCGTCGTCGAACACCCCGACCGACACGTCGACGCCCGCGGCCTTGAGCCGGCCCGCGTTCGACTGCGTCGCGCCGAGCTGTTCGAAGCTCGACGGCAGGTCGGTGAGCGGCGAGACGAGCACCGGCACCTTCGCCGCGACAATCTCACGCGCGACGAGCCAGCCCTCGGTCACCCCGACGAGCACGAGTTTCAGCGCGGGGAACTCCTGCCGCAGCTTCAGCACATTGACGATGTCCGCGGCGCGGTCGACGCGCACGAACAGCGGCGTCGTGCCGTCGATCACGCGCACCAGCGCGTCGGCGTCGGCGCGCTGGATCATCGCATCATTGCCCCATTCGGCGAGCGTCGCGGGGTTGCGCGCATAGCTGCGCGCGGCGAGCAATTGTTCGCGGAACAGCAGGAAGGTCGCCGCACGGCTGCCCCCCGCCTTCGCCGAGCCATCCTCGCCGAACGCGACATATTGCAGCGCGCGCGGACGCGTCACCATGTCCATATCGTCGGCAAGGTCGACGACCGCGCCCTGTCCGGCGAACAGATTGCTGCTGCCACCCGGTGCGACGATCGCGCGCGTCACGCCCGACGCACGGTTCACCGCGACGGGCGAGCCCATCGGGTTCAATGCGGGCGCGATGTCGAGCCCCGCCGAAAAGCGCGTGCGCGGCGCCGAGCGGTCGTTGGTGCCGCTGACGGCATCGACTTCGGTCAGCCCGACGCGGCTGAACGCCGCGACGATGCCCGGTGTGACATATTTGCCCTGCGCATCGACGCGCTCGACGCCCGCGGCCACGACTACGCCCGCGCCTGCCGCGACGACCTTGCCGCCCCGCACAATGACGGTGCCGCCGTCGATCGGCGCGCTGCCGTCGCCGATGACGAGCTTCGCGTTGGTGATTGCGACGTCCTGCGCCGCGGCGGGAGAGGCAAACGCCAACACCGCAATCAGCGCACTCCCAAGACCCGCTCGTGTCGAGCGAAGGCGAGACACCCCAAAGGAATGCACGAACGATGGGCATCTCGACTTCGCTCGATGCGAACGGAGATGGGAAGCGGTGAAAAGATTTCTCATTTCACGTCTCCTTCACCCGGCTGGCCCAGTTCGAAATCGCTCACCGGGCGCCGTTTCGGATCGTTCGCGTCGAACATCAGCGCGCCGTCGATCCACACCTTCTCGGGGCGCGTATAGGCGCTGAACGGATTGCTGTTCCACAGCACGACGTCGGCCATCTTGCCAGGCTTCAGGCTGCCCGTCCTGTCGCCGATACCCAGCGCCTTGGCGGGATTGTACGACAGCCAGGTCCACGCCTGTTCGTCGCTGACGTCGATCCCGATACGGCGCCCCGCGGCGCGCGCCTTCGCGGCCTCCTGGTTCAGCCGCTGGATCTGGTTCGCATCGTCCGAATGCACGATCGTGCACGCCCCGGCCTTGTAGACGAGCGGGACATTCTCGGGGACCGAGTCATAAGCTTCCATCTTGAAACCCCACCAGTCGGCCCACATCGCCGAACAGATGCCTTCCTTCGCTAGGATATCGGCGATCTTGTAGCTTTCGACCGCGTGGTGGAAGGTCGACACCTTGTAGCCGAATTCCTTCGACATATCGATGACGAGCGCCATTTCGTCGGCGCGGTAGCAATGGTTGTGGATGAGGATCTCGCCCGACAGCACCCCCGCGAGCGTTTCCATCGCAAGGTCGCGGTCGACGGCCTTCCCGTCGTCCATCTTCTTCTTGTACGCTGCCGCCTTCGCCCAGGTCGCGCGGTTCACTGCGAAATTGCCCATGCGGGTCGAAGGCATCCGCCCCTTGCCACCGTAGACGCGCTTCGGATTCTCGCCGCACGCCATTTTCAGGCCATAGGGCGCGCCGGGGAATTTCATCCCCTGCACCGTGCGCGAGGGCACATTCTTCAGCGTGATCGAGCGGCCGCCCATCAGGTTCGCGCTGCCCGGCAGGATCTGCAGGCTGGTCACGCCGCCATTGGCGAGCGCGCGGCTGAACCCCGGGTCCTGCGGCCAGACGCTATGTTCGGACCACACTTCGGGGGTGGTCGGCGCGGTTGCCTCATTGCCGTCCGAATGCGCATCGACGCTGGGCGAGGGATAGTCGCCGAGGTGGCTGTGGATGTCGATGATGCCGGGGGTCAGATATTTGCCGGTGCCGTCATACACCGCGATGTCCGCGGGGATCGGCGTATCGGGACCGCCCACGGCCTCGACCTTGCCGTTCGCCAGCAGCACCGTACCATTATCGATCCGCCCGCCCTCGCCGTCAAAGATCGTGACGTTGCGCACCGCCGTGACCGGCGCCGCATAGGGCTTGTACGTCGACGGATACGGATCCTTGTTGAACTTCACCGGCTTCTCGGCGGGCTTGTCCCCCGCCGAGGCCGTCTCGCCATTGCTTGCCGCACAACCGGCGAGCGCCAGCGATACCGCAGCCAGCAGGCTGCCCTTCACACCGCGGATCATCGATTACGCCCCCTTGGGTTCGGGATGGACGCCGGCCGCCTGCGGCTCGGCAAGTTCCTTTTGGCCCGCGACATCGTCGCGGTCGCGCAGCGTATCGAGGTGCATCCAGCGCTTCACGATCGGGCTGACCAGCAGCACCGCCACCGCGGCACCGATCGCGATCCAGCCGAACATCTCGTAGATCTCGAGCAGCTTGGCCTTGCTCATTTCGCCACCATGCCCGCCGGTCGCTTCGCCGATCTTGCCGGCGACGAAATTGCCGACCGCGGTCATATAGAACCACGCGCCCATGATGAGCGACGCGACGAAGGTCGGCGCCAGCCGGTTCATCGCCGACAGGCCGACGGGGCTGAGGCACAGCTCGCCGGTGGTGGCGAGGAGATAGTAGAGGAACACGAAGATGACCGGGGTCATCGCCGCGATGCCGAATGCCTGCGCGCCCCACACGAGGATGAGGTTCGCAAGCCCCATCTGCGCCAGCGCCAGCCCGAACTTGGCCGGGGCCGACGGTTCCTTGCCGTTCTTGCCGAGCCACTGCCACAACGCCGCGAACAGCGGGGCGAGCAGGATGATGTAGATCGGGTTGATCGACTGGAAGATCGAGGCGGGCACCGCGCCGCGGTCGACATAGCGGTCGGTGAACAGGTTCATCGATCCGCCCGCCTGTTCGAACAGGCCCCAGAACAGCGGGTTCAGGGCGATCAGGAACAGGATCGCGAACATCCGGTCGCGCGCATGATCTTCGCGGTTCATCTTCTCGACCGCCATCACGCCGAGGAGGAGGAGGAAGCCGAACAGCGCGACCCATGCCGCGGGCGCGAGCCCGAGCGCGACGGGTCCGCTCGCGATGCCGAGGTCAAGAATGAGCGCCAGCGGCAGGAACAGCATCAGCACGAGGCCCGCGAGCGCCATGTTGACGCGGCTGCGCGGACCGGCTCCGATCGATCCGTAGGGCAGCTGGAACGTCGCCACCAGAACGACATAGCCGAGCAGCAGAATGCCCGAGACGAGCAGCAGATTCTGGATGACGTCCTGATACTGGACGAGCGCCCAGATCACGGCGACCGCCGCGAAACCGACGGCATAAAGCGTCCATTCGCGCGCCCGCGGCAACGGTGCAGGCGCCTCGCCCGCGCCCTTGAGCGCGCTCTTGCCGAGAACGAAGACGACGAGGCCGGCGAGCATGCCGATGCCGGCGAGCCCGAAGCCATAGCCCCAGCCGATCCGCTGGCCGAGGTAGCCGACAAGGATCGTGCCGAGCGCGGCGCCGACGTTGATGCCCATATAGAAGATCGTATAGGCGCCATCGCGGCGAATGTCGGTGAGCCGGTAGAGCTGGCCGACCATCACCGAGATATTCGCCTTGAGGAAGCCCGAGCCGACGATGATGAAGGCGAGCGCTGCCCAGAAGACGTTGATCGTCGGATCATTCTGCCCGCCGACGCCCTCGACCGCCATCAGGCTGTGGCCGGCGGCCAGCAGCAGGCCGCCGAACAGCACCGCCTTGCGCTGCCCGAGATACCGGTCGGCAAGATAGCCGCCGAGCACCGGGGTGATGTAGACGAGGCTGGTGTAGGCGCCGTAGATCAGGTTCGACTTGCTGTCGTTGAACAGCCAGTGCTGCGTCAGGTAGAAAATCAGGATCGCACGCATGCCGTAGTAGGAGAAGCGCTCCCACATCTCGGCAAAGAAGAGCATATAGAGGCCCTTGGGGTGTCCGGCGAATTCGGGTTTCTTGCTGCCGGCGATCAGCGCACCGATACTCAGGAAGACGCCCAGGACCAGAAGCGCGATCACCGCAATCCAGTCCCCCTCGTCCCACAAGCCCATCTCTTTCATCAAAGCGTCCCTTTTTTCGATTATGGTAACGCGGCCTCCCGCCGCGCGAATGGGGCAACCTAGCGCGAAAATTGCGTATGGGAAGAATCTAATTGCGCATGAAACCGTCTCGATCGGGCCAGATATTACTGCGAACCGTTCGCAACACTTGCGCGGACGCCCGCAAACCGCCACATGGCGCACCATGTTCAACGACACCTCCTCGCTCCTCGCCCATCTCGCCACCCGCCGCTCGGGCAAGGCGCGCGACATGATCGCCCCCGGCCCCGACGCCGCGCAGCTTCGCGATATCATCGCGCTCGCGCTGCGCACCCCCGATCATGGCAAGCTCGCGCCCTGGCGCATCGTCACGATCGCCGACGACCAGCGCGACGCCTTCGCGGCGCTGCTCAAAAAGGCATGGGTCGCGGAGAATCCCGGCGCGGCGGGCATGGACCTGTCGGCGCTCGACCAGTTCGCGCATCAGGCGCCGACGCTGTTCGTCCTTGTCTCGGCGCCGGTGCCGGGCGCCAAGATTCCGCTGTGGGAGCAGCAGATGTCGGCAGGTGCGGTCGGCATGAACCTGCTCCACGCCGCGCACGCGCACGGCTTCGTCGCCAGCTGGCTGACCGGCTGGGCGGCGTTCAGCCCCGAGGTTGTCGCGGCGTTCGGCGCCGGCGCCGACGACAGGATCGTCGGCTATTTCTTCGTCGGCACCGCGTCGCGCGACCTCGACGAGCGGCCGCGCCCCGAATATGACGAGGTTGTTCGCGCTTGGGAAATTTAGTTTCGTTTTGCGGACTGAATTTGTAATTAGTCGTATTTGACTGTGCTGCTGTCTTATGGCATTAAGGCGGCATGCTCGATCAGTCCAAACCCGTGTACCAGCGCCTGCGCGATGTCATCGCGAACGCCATCCTCGACGGCCAGTTCCGCGACGGCGACATGTTGCCGTCGGTGCGCTCGCTCGCCGCGGAGGAAGGCGCCAATCCGCTGACCGTCGCGAAGGCGTATCAGACCTTTCAGGATGAAGGGCTGGTCACGGTGAAGCGCGGCGTCGGCATGTTCGTCGCCGCGGGTGCGACCGAGCGGCTGCGCGACCTGATGCGCGCCGATTTCCTCGCGAACGTCTGGCCCCCCGTCGCGCAGCAGATGCGCCGCATCGGCCTCGACGCGCGGACGTTGCTCGATTTGACCGAGGCCTAATGCCAGACGCGCTCTGGCTGGTTATCGCGATCCCCGTGATTCTGGTTGCTTGCTGGTGGGAACAGCTTCTTTCGATGTGGCTCGAACGGCGCATGCGTCGGGATGACGAGAAGCCCTCGCGCCGGCGGGATCGGCGCCAGTATTTTATGATCATCGCCCGATCTGCGCGGCCTTGTCGCGCAGGTCCGCCGCCGCCTGCGCGTTCCCGCGGCCTCCCAGCAGGTCGGCGTAGAATTCCATGATTGCCGCATTGAGCGGTTGCAGCCGATAGGCGCGATCGATCAGCCGCAGCGCGCGCGCATCGTCGCCCTTCGCCGCCCACGCGCCCGCCAGTTCGCGCAAGACGACAACGTCGCGATCGCCGATCCGGCGGCGGACGCGTTCGAAATGCGCGATTGCCTCGTCCCAATGCTCGATATCCATCGCAAGGTGCCCCGCCAGCCGGTCGGCGGCGATGCTCGACGGCTGGCTGTCGCGCAGCGCGAGGATCGCCGCACCCGAGCCGGCGGTATCGCCCGCGCGGTATAATGCGTTCGCAAGCCGCAACGTCGTCCGCTCGCCCGCATCGAGCGCCCGCGCGGCGCGATAGGCCTGAATGGAAAGGTCGAATTGCCCTCCGGCAAGCGCCGCGTCGCCGAGCAGGATATGCGCCTCGGCGACGCCGCGGTTGGCATCGCGAAGCCGCGCCGCGCGCTCGATCGCGCGGGCGCTGTTGCCGCTCGACAGGTCGACCGAAATCGCGGGGATCGCCGCCGCGGGGTTCAGCGGTTCGGCGTCGGCCGCCATCGTCAGCAACCCGTAGTCATTGTCGGCGGCGAAAGGCAGGGCTTCGCCGCGCGCGAGCGTCGCTGCCTGGCCCAGATAGTCCGCCGATTCCTGTCCTCGCCCCAACTCGGACGCCGCCCGCGCCGCGAGCAACAGCGACCAGCTGTCGGCATCGGGGCGTGCGACGATCGGCGCGAGGGCTTCCGACGCGCCGTCGGCATCGCCGCCGGCCCAGTCGGCTGCGGCGAGGATACGGCGCGCGGCGAAGTTGTTCGGCTGCTCCGTAATCAGACGGTCGGCCCAGGTCGCCGCGACCGCCTCGCCGCCCAGCTCGAGTTCGACGATCGCGCTCAGCAGCATGAACGACGGCTGGCCGTCAAGCTCGCCGCGCGTGCGTTGCAGCAGGCTGCGCGCGAGCCGGTAGTTGCCCGCACGCGCCGCCAGCACCGCCTGCAGATAATAGATCCGCGGATCGCGCGGGACGATCGTCGCGGCGTGGCGCAGCGCGCCGAGCATGTCGCGATAGCGGCCAAGGTCGCCGAGCGTCGCCGCCTGATCGATCAGCGCACCGGCGTTGTCGGGGTCGGCGTCCAGCGCCTTCGCGTACCAGTCCAGCGACGCGTTCAAACCGTCTTCGGTGCGCACCAGATTGGCCTTGTACGCCAGCGCCGCGCTGTTCGCCTTGTCGAGTTCGATTGCATAATCGACCGCGTCGCGCGCGCCGCGCGTGTCGGCATTGGCATCGCGAAAGCGCGCGACATCGACCCATAGCGCCGCGTTGCGCGGCAGTTCGTGCACCGCGCGGTCATAGGCTTCGCGCGCCGCGGCAAGATCGCCATTGCCGAGATGGACGTCGCCCGCGACCCACGCGGCTTCGCCGATCATCTCGAGGATGATCGGCCCGCCATCGAGCGTCTGGAGCGCGCGGGCGCCCTCACCCTGCATCGCATAGGCGCGCGCGAGCAGGGGGCGCAGCGCGGCTTCCTTCGCGCCGGCGCCCAGCGCCCCTTTCACCGCCGCTTCGGCGCCGACGCCGTCACCGAGCGCGATCGCGACGCGCGCCAGCTCGACGCGCCGCACGATCGATTGCGGATCGTCGGCGATCGCTTCCTGTAACGCGGCGCGACGCTGTTCGAGCGCATGGCGCGGCGCGTTCGGGGCTCCGCCGCCGCACGCTCCGGGCAGCAGCGCCGCCAGCAGCGCCGCACCGGTCCAGAAGCGGCGAAAATCCATTCAGGCGTGCATCCGGTATTGCCTGAGCAGGTCATAGAGCGTCGGGCGGCTGATCCCGAGCAGCTTGGCGGCGGCGGAAATATTGCCCTCGCTTTGCGTCATCGCGCGGCGGATCGCGACGCGGTCGGCGGCTTCGCGCGCGCTCCGCAGGTTGAGCCACGCCTCCTCGCCGTCGACAATATCGCCCGCCATATCGAGATCCTCGCGCATCACCAGCTTGCCGTCCGCCATGATAACGGCGCGCTTGATGCGGTTTTCCAGCTCGCGGACATTGCCCGGCCAGCGCCCCTCGTCGATCGCCTGCAAAGCATCGGGCCCGAAGCCGCGAACGCCGGGGTTCATCTCGGGCGCATATTGGTGGAGGAAATGCCGCGCGAGCAAGACCGCATCGCCCGGCCGCTCGGCGAGCGACGGGATCTTCACCACCATCTCGGCGAGGCGATAATAAAGATCGTCGCGAAAGCTCTGGTCGGCGATCATCGCGTCGAGGTCGCGGTGCGTCGCGCAGACGATGCGTGTATCGACCGCAATCGCCTTGCGACCGCCGATCCGCTCGATCGTCCGTTCCTGCAGGAAGCGCAGCAGTTTGACCTGCAGCGGCAGCGGGATGTCGCCGACTTCGTCGAGGAAGAGCGTGCCGCCATGCGCCAGCTCGATCTTGCCCTCGGTTGTCTTCACCGCGCCGGTGAAGGCGCCCTTCTCGTGCCCGAACAGCTCGCTTTCGAGCAGATTTTCGGGGATCGCGGCGCAATTGATCGCGACGAACGCGCCGTCGCGCCGCCCGCTCGCCTCGTGCAGCCCGCGTGCGAGCAATTCCTTGCCGGTGCCGCTCGCGCCGAGCAGCATCACCGATACATCGAGGTTGGCGACGCGCTCGATCGTGCGCGCGACCTTCAGCATCTCGGGCGCGCCGGTGATCATGCCGCCCAGCACATGGTTGTCGCCGCTGCCCAGGCTTGCCAGCCGCGCATTCTCGACCTCGAGCTCGCGAACATGGAAGGCGCGGCGGACGATCAGCCCCAGCTCGTCGATGTCGATCGGCTTCTGATAGAAATCCCACGCACCATTCGCGATCGCGGTCAGCGCACTGGCACGTTCACCGTGCCCCGACACGACGATCACCTTGGTATCGGGCTTGATCTCGAGGATCGTCTTGAGCGTCCGGAACCCCTCGCGCGTGCCGTCGGGGTCGGGTGGCAGGCCGAGGTCGAGCGTCACCACATCGGGCTCCTCGGCGCGCAACAGGTCGATCGCCGCATCATGATCGCCCGCGATCAGCACCGCATAATCCTCATACGCCCATTTGAGCTGCGTTTGCAGCCCCGGATCGTCCTCGACCACCAGAAGCTTGCGGACAGGGGACCCACTCTCGCTCATTTCGATGCCACTTTCATTACCCGCGCGTCGATCCCGGCGTCGTCATGCGCATCGGCAAGCGGCAGCCACAGGGTGAAATCGCTGCCCTTCCCCGGTTCGCTCGCCACCTCGATCGTGCCGCCCATCGCCTGCGCGATCTGCAAGGCTTCAAAGGCGCCGAGGCCAAATCCCGATTCCTTCGTCGACACGAACGGCTTGAACAGCTCGTCGCGGATGAAATCCCGCGTCATGCCGCTGCCCTGATCGATCACGTCGATGCGCACGCGCCCCTGTTCGGCGACCGCAACGACCTGCACCGGCGTTTCGGGCGGCGACGCATCGATCGCGTTGGCGACCAGATGCTGGACGACCTGCCGGATCGACGCGGCGTCGGCCCACGCCGACAGGCCGGCCTGGCAGCCGACGAAAAGCGCGCGGCGCGGCCGTGCTTCGACGGCGATTTCGTTCAACACCGGTTCGATCAGCGTCCGCCCGGCCTCGGCCGCCGGCCCGCGCCCGCGCGGCGACAGGCGGACGAGCAGGTCGCTGAGGCGTCCCGCCGAAATCTTCAGCGTCTCGACCATGTCGGCGCGGAAATCGGGTTTGTCGGCGTGGCGTTCGGCATTGCGTGCGAGCAGGCCGAGCTGGCTCGCCAGATTCTTGATGTCGTGCATGATGAAGGCGAAGCGGCGGTTGAACTCGTCGAACCGCCGCGCTTCCGAAAGCGCCTGCTGACTCTGCGATTCGGCCAGATAGCTCGCCGCCTGCTGTCCCGCGATGCGCAGCACGTCGAGATCTTCCCAGTCGAGCGCGCGCGATACGGCGGGGCGGTGCAGCACGACGATCGCGATCATCCGCTGGAAATGCAGCACCGGCACCACCACCCACGCGCGCGTGTCGGCGATCAACCAGTCGGGGATCGCAAGATCCTCGCTCCCCTGCCCGCGGCGCTCGGCGTCGAGGTCGACAATATGGCGCGTTTCCTGAAGCATGAAGGCCGACCGCAGCGACAGCGTCGCGCTGTGCTCGATCCCCGCTGGCCAGTGCCACTGCTCGGCGATGCGAAAGCCACCCGACGCGCCCGGAAGCATCAACAGCGCGCCCGGGCTGCCGGTCAGCTCGGCGAGCGCCTTCGCGACGCGGCGATACAGGTTGCGGTCGTCCTCACCCCCTCCCTGCCCGAGCGTCGCGGTGAAGCGCATCCATTCGGCGCGATAGTCATAGCGGTGCTCGAAGAAATGTTTGGAAATCATCACCGACAGCCACGCGCGCGACCGCGCCGAGGCGAGCAGCAGCCCGCCCGCGCCGAGCGCAACCGCGAGGGAGATCGCTTGCGTCAGTTCGGCATAATCGCCGCCGAACATCCGCGCGACGGCGCCGGTCAGTCCGATCAGCACCAGATAGGCGGCGGCACCGAGCAGGATCAGCGTTCGCATCGCCGCCGTGCGCGACAGGCGCATCCGTTCGCGTCCGACGTCGAGCGCCGCGAGAACATAGGTCGGCAGCGTGAGCAGCGCGACCGCGGGCAACAGCGCGACCAGCGTCGACGCCGTCTCGCCGGTCAGCGCGCCGATCAGCTGCGCGTTGAGTTCATACGCCCACAGCATCGCGAAGCCGCCCGCGACCGCCATCACCGGCATCCGCTGCCCGGCGCCGGCGTGGCGAACCCCGCCATCGATGATCAGCAGCCCGCCGACCGCGACGAGCATCGCGGCAAAGGTCAGCGTCGGCGCCATCCACGGCTCGGCGGCCGCGCCCGCACGCAGATGCGCCGCGGTTCCGAGCACCAGCGTCAGGACGCAGATCGTCGCCAGCATGCGCAGGATCAGGCGCAGCGGCCGGGACATCGGCGCGCGCGGCGACCAGAAGGTCGCGCCCAGCCAGCCGAGCATCGCGAGGTCGCGCAGCGCCTGCGCCACCAGCGATTGCGACGATCCCGGCGCGAAGACTGCCACCGCCGCGCACCACAGCGCCGTCGCGGCCGCGGTCGCGGCGAGGAGGCGTGGCGCGGACATCAACGCCGTCATGCGCGCGCGCGGCCGCGTCAGCAGCCACAGCGCAACGCCGGCAAAACCCGCCAGCGCGAAACCGGACAGGAGCTGGGACAGGTTGGCGACCATGGTCAGCGCGCGCCGTCCGGCCACAGCACGACCCGCACCGTCTGGAGCAGGATCAACAGGTCGAGGAAGGGCGAGTAATTCTTTGCGTAATAGAGGTCATATTCGAGCTTCACGCGCGCATCCTCGACCGATGCGCCATAGGGATAGTTGATCTGCGCCCACCCGGTCAGTCCGGGCTTCACCATGTGCCGCTCGGCATAATAGGGCAGCTTCTTCTCGAGCTCCGCAACGAAGCTCGGCCGCTCGGGACGCGGGCCGACAAAGCTCATGTCGCCCTTCAGCACGCACCAGGTCTGCGGCAGTTCGTCGATGCGCAGCTTGCGGATGATGCGGCCGACGCGCGTGACGCGCGGATCATTCTCGGCCGCCCACACCGCCTGGCCCGCGGCCTCGGCATCGGTGCGCATCGAGCGGATCTTGAAGATGTCGTAAGGTTCGCCGAACAGCCCGACGCGCGGCTGGCGGTAAAAGACCGGCCCGCGGCTGTCGAGCACGACCGCGATCCCCGCGACGATCACCAGCGGCAGGCCGACGATCAGCACGATCAGGCTGGCGAGGATATCGAACAGCCGCTTGCCGACCTTGGAAATCCGCTGCCCCGCCGAGAATCCGTCGGAGAAGATGAGTCCGCTCGGGTTCGTCGTCGCCAGGTCGACACGCCCCGTTTCGCGTTCGATGAAACTCGCGATATCGTTGACATGCACCCCCGTCGTCTTGACGCGCAGCAGGTCGTTCAGCGGCAGCGCGTTGCGCCGTTCCTCGAGCGCCAGCACGACCTCGCCCGCGCGCAGCATCACGACATGATCCGACAGATTGTCGATCGCCTCGCGCGCGATCGCGCCCGGCACCGTCGTTTCGGTGCCGCTCATCGCAACGAAGCCGATCATCTCGAGCCCGCTTCCCGGTGTGTCGGCCAACGCCGCGAGCCGCGCGGCGCGCGGTCCGGCACCGAGCACGAGGATACGGCGGCGGAACGCCTCGGTCCCTGCCGACTGGGTCAGTGCAAGGCGGATCAGGAAGAGCGTCGCGATCGCGAAGATCATCGCATAGAGGCTGTTCGCGCGCCACAGCGTCGCGGTCGGCAGCAGGAACCCGAGCACCGACAGGAAAATCACGCCGAGCGAGATCGCCGCGAGCAGGCGCGCCGTCGCAAAGCGCATCGAGCGCAGCCCCTCGTTCCCGTACATCCCGGTCGCCATCATCGCGAGCGAATTGGCCAGCGCGAAGGTCGCCAGCGGCAGCCAGCGGTCGCCGAGCGGCCCCGCGTCGAAGCCCGCCTGATGCGCATAGAGGTGCCACGCCCCCTCGGCCGAGCCGAGCAGCGCCAGAAATTCGATCAGCGCCAGCCAGACGACGGCGTGCGGAACATAATGTTTGAACAGCCGGAACATCAGAAAATCGTCGCAACCTTTCGCGCTCCCGATACTACAGCCGAGGCGTCAACTGTCGGTTAATTTTACACTTGCCATCGCGCCAAGGGGGATGACCCGCGGCATCCGAGGCGATAGACCCGATATCATGACGTTGATGATCCAGCCCGTAATCCTCTGCGGCGGCGCCGGCACCCGCCTGTGGCCCGAATCGCGCGGCACCCGCGCCAAGCAGTTCCTGCCGCTGACCGGCACACAAAGCCTGTTCCGGCAGACCGTCGAGCGAACGCCCGCGGGCGCCGACTTCCTGCCGCCGCTCATCCTTTGCGGCGACGCCCATGTCGCGACGGTGCGCGACCAGATGGGCACAAGGGAAGCCGCGCTGGTCGTCGAGCCGATGCCGCGCAACACCGCCGCCGCAATTGCCCTCGCGGTCGCGTCGGCCGACGCCGATACGCTGCTGCTCGTGATGCCCAGCGACCATGTGATCACCCATGTCCCGGCCTTCCACGCCGCGATCGCCAAGGGGGTGCGCCTCGCGCAGCAGGACTGGCTCGTCACCTTCGGCATCACCCCCGACCGCCCCGAAACGGGGTTCGGCTACATCGCCGGCGGCGGGCCGCTGGGCGACGCCGACGAAGCCTGGGGCTTTGCGGTCGATCGCTTCATCGAAAAGCCGCCGCTCGCCGATGCCGAGGCGATGCTCGCCGCCGGCGGATACAGCTGGAACGCCGGCATCTTCCTGTTTCGCGCGGCGCGGATGCGCGACGCGATGCTGACGCACTGCCGCGCGATTTTCGAGGCCGCCGACCGCGCCGTCGCGGCGGGAATGCGCGACGGCGATGCGCTCTATGCCGACGCCATCGAATTCGAACGCGCGCCCTCCGATTCGATCGATTACGCCGTCATGGAAAAGGATGGTCGCGTCGCGGTCGTTCCGGCATCGATGGGCTGGTCCGACCTCGGCAGCTGGCAAACGCTCCACGCGCTCGGCGAAAAGGACGCCGCCGGCAACGCGGTCACCGGCGACGCCTTCCTCCACGACAGCCGCGGCAATCTGATCCGCGCGGGCGGCAAGCGCGTGTCGGTGGTCGGCATGGAAAATGTCGCGGTGATCGTCGATGGCGACGACATATTGGTCATCCCGCTCGACCGGGCACAGGACGTGCGCGCCGCCGCCAAGGCGCGCGAATAGCTCGCATGGCGTCGCTGCCCTGCTTCGCCGCCGCACCTTTGGGGTTGCTCGACCACGGCCCCGGCGAATTGCGCGACCGGCATTGCCACGAGCACGCCTTTGTCGCGGTCGTGCTCGAAGGCGGCTATCAGGAAGCCGGCGACGAAGGGCGCTGGAACGTCCGCCCCGGCGACGCCCTCATCCACCACGCCTATGAATCGCACCTCGACCGCTTCGAGGCGAAGGGTGCACGCGTGCTGGTCCTGTCGCTGCCGGCGGGGCTCGCCGCGACGACGGGCCTCCGCGGCCGGGTCGCCGATCCCGACCGTCTCGTTCGCCTCGCCGAGCGCGACGGCCGCGCCGCATCGGCGCATTTTGCCGAACTGTTCATCGCCGCCGCGCCGGCGACGCTCGACTGGCCCGACATGCTCGCCGACGACCTGCGCCGTCTCGATCCCTTCGCGCTCTCCGACTGGGCCGAGCAACAGGGCGTCCGCGCCGAAACGCTGAGTCGCGGCTTTCGGTCGGCCTATGGCTGCACGCCGAAAACCTATCGCGCCAATGTCCGCGCGCGGGCGGCCTTTGCCGCGGTCCGCATGGGCGACGAGCCCTTCGCGGAGATCGCGCACCGCCTCCATTTCACCGACCAGGCGCATATGACGCATGCGGTCGCCGCGCTGACCGGTGCCACGCCCGGTTGGTGGCGGCGACGTCAAATGGATACAAGACAGCGCTGAAGCCCCCGTTATAGTCAAGCAACACACACTCAACGGAGACTACCCCATGTTCGACCGTCGCACCCTGCTCGCCGCCGCCGCGGCTTCATCGATGCTCGCCGGCGTCCGCCCGCGCGCGGCCTTCGCCGCGGTCCCCGACAGCGAGGGCGCCCGCCTGACCGCGATCTACGAGCGCATCTACGACATGCTGCTCGACCAGGACCCCGAATTCGCGACCTCGCTCGGCGCCGACAAGGGCGACCGCGCCGCGTCGAAAGCGAAACTCGCCGACCGCTCGCCGGCGGGCATCAAGCGAGGCCACGATCTCTACCGCACGGGCCTTCGGGAACTGAAGACGATCGACCCGAAGAAGCTCGCGGGCATGGACCTCGTCAATTACGAGACCTTCCGCGGACCGTGGGAATATTATGTCAAGGCTTACGATACCTTCAGCTACGGACTTCACAGCTGGCCTGAACCGCATCCGGTGACCCAGTTGAGCGGTTCCTATCGCTCGATCCCCGATTTCCTCGTCAACCAGCACAGCATCGCGAACGCCGCCGATGCCGAGGCCTATCTTTCGCGCTGCGCCGATTTCGCGGTCCAGCTCGACAATGAAACGGGCCGCATCAAGACCGATCACGCCGCGGGGATTATCCCGCCTGATTTCGTCATCGACCGCACGCTCGGCCAGTTCGACCGTATCTGGGCGCCCGCCGCCGACGCCAACGGGCTGACGAAGAATCTCGCCGCAAAGACGAAGGACATCCCGGGCGACTGGGCCAAGCGCTGCGCCTCGATCGTTGAAGGCAAAATCTATCCGGCGATGCGCCGTCAGGCTGACGAGCTTCGCGCCGTGCGCCCGCGCGCTACGCACGACGCCGGCGTCTGGCGCCTGCCCAAGGGCGACGAATATTATGCCTATGCGCTGCGTTTCGCGACGACGACGGGCATGACAGCCGAGGAGGTGCATAAGCTCGGGCTCGACCGCGTCGCCGAACTCACCGCGCGCGCAGATGCGATCTTCAAGGCGCAGGGCATGACCAAGGGAACGGTCGCCGAACGCATGCTCGCGCTGGGCAGGGATCCGCGCTTCCTTTATCCGAACACCGACGCGGGCAAGGAAAAGCTGATCGCCGAGCTCAACAGCCAGATGCAGGCGATCCAGGCGCGCCTGCCCGAGACCTTCGGCCGCCTGCCCAAGGCGAAGGTCGAGATCCGGCGCGTCCCCGCGGACATCGAGGATGGCGCGACCGGCGGCTACTACCAGATCCCCGCGCTCGACGGCTCGCGCCCCGGCGCTTATTACATCAACCTGCGCGATACCGCCGAAAACCCGTCGTGGACGCTGCCGACGCTGACCTATCACGAGGCATCACCCGGCCATCACCACCAGATCGCGCTCGCGCAGGAGGCCGAGGGCATCCCGCGCCTCCGCCGCCTGCCCGCCTACTCGGTCTACACCGAGGGCTGGGGCCTCTACGCCGAACAGCTCGCCGACGAGATGGGCGTCTACGCAAACGATCCGTGGGGTCAGCTCGGCTATCTGCAAAGCTATATGTTCCGCGCCGCGCGCCTCGTCGTCGACACCGGACTCCACCACTTCCGCTGGACCCGCGAGAAGGCGATCGCTTATTATAACGAGACGCTCGGCACCCCCGAGGGGTCGAACATCACCGAGATTGAGCGCTATTGCGTGTGGCCGGGGCAGGCGACGAGCTACATGGTCGGTCAGACGCGCTGGGTCGCGATCCGCGAGAAGGCGAAGGCCGCGCTCGGCAACAAATTCGATATCCGCGGCTTCCACGATACCGCGCTGTCGGCGGGCGCGATGCCGATCTCGGTGCTCGAATCGGTAATCGACCGCTGGACGGCGGCGCAGCGGGCCTAGCCCCGCCGCGCCCTCCCCCGCAATTTGGGCTTGACCCTGTAGCGACTACAGGGTGTAGCGAAGGCGGCATCATTCCTTTTCGGGGAGTTTTTCGATGCCGTCCTTCGTCCCGCTGCTGCTATTCGCGCTCGTCATTGCCGCCACGCTGCTCCGCGGCCGGTCGGTTCGCGCGCGCTCGGGCATCAACGCCTTTGCCTTTGTCGAGGCGCGCGGGGTCCAGCGCGTCGCCGGGCTCGCCTTCGCGCTGTCGATCGCCGTGCTCGTCGCGGCGACGCTGCTGATCGCACGCGGTCGCCTCGCCCCCGCGCCCCTCCCCCTCGCCGCCGGCAGCGCGATCATGGCCGTCGGCGCGCTCGTCGTCATCGTGGCGCAGCGGCAGATGGGCAACGCCTGGCGCGTCGGTGTGCGCGACGGCGACGCGCCCCTGTTCGTCACCGCCGGCCTCTTCCGCTTCAGCCGCAACCCGATTTTCGTCGGGATGATCGCGATGGCCTTCGGCGCCGCGCTTGCCGCCGCGACCTGGTGGGGCTGGGCGGCGGCGCTCGTCTTCGCTTTCGCGTGCCACGTCCAGGTGCGCATCGAAGAAGCGCATCTCGCGCGCCAGTTCGGTGCGGCCTACGCCGAATTCTGCCGCACCGTCCCGCGCTGGTTGCTGCGCCGGGATCGGGGTCGCTCCTAATTTTTCATCCTGTCGGGAACGAAAAGGTCGCGGGAGCGCACATGATCAATGGAGTTCGGGCCGGACTTGCCGTCCCGGGCAGGAAGGAGGTCGTGTGACGCAGCGATCCAAGGTGATTATCGAAGCACCCTCGACGCTGGGCCTTGTCGGCAACGGGGTCGAGGCTTTGCCGGACCGCCTGCTGGCCGAGGGTCTCGCGAAGCGCATCGATGCGCTTCGCCGGCTCCGCGTCCCGACGCTTCCCGGGACCGGCATCGTCGATCCGGCAACCGGCGTGCTCAACGCTCCCGAACTCGCGCGCTGGTCGCCGCAGCTGGCCGACGCCGTCGGCACGGTCGTCGATGCTGGCGAATTCCCCGTGATCCTCGGCGGTGACTGTACGATCGTCCTCGGATCGATGCTCGCGCTGCGCCGGCGCGGCCGATACGGCCTCTTCTTCATCGACGGCAACGCCGATTATTTCCAGCCGGAAGCCGAGGAAAATGGCGAGGGCGCGTCGATGGACCTTGCCTTTGTGACGGGGAGCGGCCCGGATTTGCTGACCGATCTGGAAGGCCTGAAGCCCATCGTAAGCCCCGGGGACGCGATCGCGTTCGGTTTTCGCGACCATGACGATCAGCGCGAATATGGAAGCCAGCCGCTGCCAGGCGAACTCGAAGCATTCGACCTGCCGCGGGTGCGGCGCCTGGGCGCGGAATATGCCGCGCAGCGCGCGGTGGACCGGCTGACGCGCGCCGGTCTCGACGGATTTCTCGTTCATCTCGACGCCGACGTCATCGATGACGCGCTGATGTCCGCGGTCGATTTTCGCATCGCGGGCGGGCTTGCCCCGGCCGAACTGGCAACGGTACTGGACATTGCTCTCGCCAGCCCGAAATGCGTCGGGATCGAGGTAACGATCTACAATCCCGCCCTCGATCGCGACTGCATGGCAGGACGCCTGCTGACCGATATTCTGGCGAGTGCGCTTCAGACAGCGCGGACATAATCGCCCGCGCTCGGCAGGATCAATGCGCGCCCTGCCTCGCGACCGGCGTCTCGAGCAGGCGGCAGCGCATCGCCGCCCAGTCGTCGAACCGCCAGAATCCCGGGCTGGCGCGCCCGACGATATGGGGGCCGGCCCCGGACGGCGCGAACGATCGGTCAAAGGGCGGGATTTCGCCGAGTGCGTCGCAATCGAAGAAGATGCGCACGACCAGTTCCTCGCCCGTCATGCCGCCGCTGCCGACGACGATGCCCAGATGCCCGTCGGATACGCGCACCAGCGTTCCGGCCGGCCAGATGCCCAGGCTGTCGGCGAAGCGATCGAGCAGCACCCGATCGAAATGCCCCGGCCACGACCCCATCGCGGTCAGCGCTTCGCACGGCGTCCACGCCGCCTTGTACGGCCGGTCGGATGTCACCGCGTCATACACGTCGCAGATCGCGCCCATGCGCGCGTGCAGCGACAGGGCTTCGCCCTCCAGTCGATGCGGATAACCGGTGCCGTCGATCTTTTCATGATGGTGCAGGCATATTTCGAGCGCGGCGGCCGGAATGTCGGGCGATTGCGCCAGCAGCGCATGTCCGGCGACCGGATGATGCTCGACCATCCTGCGCTCGCGCGCATCCAGCTTGCCCGGCTTCAGCAGCACCGCGTCGGAAATTGCGACCTTGCCGACGTCGTGGAGCAGGCCCGCGACGCCCAGATCCTGCACCTCGGCCTCGCCCAGATCCAGATGCCGCGCAAAATTGATCATCAGTGCGCAAACCGCGACCGAATGAAGATAGGTATATTCGTCCTTCTGCTTCAGCCGGACGAGATTCAGCAGCGCGCGCGAATGGCGCTCGATCGAATCGCTGATCGACCGGACGAGCGGCGCGAGCTTCTTCGCCTCGACCGCACGGCCGAGCCGCGCCGTCTCGAACATGTCGATCACCGCCTCCCGCGACGTGCCGATGATCCTTTCGGCGCGGCGAAGCTCCTGCGCATAGCTTGGCCGCCGCTTGGCCCGCACGCCCTGCGTCACCGACGCGATCGTCCGCATCGCCCGCCACTCGGTACGGCGCGACGGCGCGGATGCGCGAGCGGCCCTGGCGGGCCGGATCGCAGCCCGGCCGTCGTCGGCTTCGGGCACCGCGAGGCCGCGGCCGCCGTCGATAATCAGCGCCTCGACCCCCGATTGCCGGATGCGCGCCAGCTGGTCGGACGTCTCGATCAGGAACTGGCTGCGCCAGAAGGGATGATCGATCCACCGCCCTTCAAAGGCGTGGACGAACATCCCGATCTCGACGTCTCCGGGTTTGAGGCGGAACAGCATGCGGGCCTTGGTCCTGTGCGCGGGCAAGATTGCCGCTTTCATGGGACTAACGGCACCGCGGCCCGTTAATTAACATGCTAAGCTTTCGGTTCGTCGCATTTTTCGACTTGGGATCAAGACTCTAATCTCCCGCGAAATCAAACGCGCTCACCCCGCGCTCGCCATCGCGGAAGCGCAGTGGGCGGCCGAGCGGCGGCATCGAGCGCTGGATGCAGCCGGTGCGCGTACAGAGCCGGCAGCCGAGCCCGACCGGCGTCGCCGGACTGCGCATCAGATCGATCCCGCGCGCCGCGATCAGCGGCGCGGCGACCTTGGCATCGACGCCGACGCACACCGCAAAGCGCGCGGGCGTCCCGCTGCCCGTCGCGCCGGGGGCCGCCACCGAGCGCGATTGCGTGAACCAGCGCGATCCGTCCTCCAGCTCGACCAGGTCGGCAACGACTTCGCCCGGCCGCGCGAAGGCTTCGTGCACACCCCACAGCGGACAGCGCGCATCGCCGTCGACCAGCGGCGATTGGCTCGCCCCGGCATAACGCTTGCTCCCCTGCCCCGCGCGATCGATGCGCAGCATGAAGAAGGGCAATCCGCGCGCGCCGACGCGCTGGAGCGTCGTCAGCCGGTGCGCGACCTGCTCATAGCCCGCGCCGAAACGCCGCTGGAGCAGCAGCAGGTCGTATCCCGTCGCATCGCACGCACGCAGGAAACGGCTGTACGGCATCATCAGCGCCGCCGCGAAATAGTGGATCAGATGGCGCTCGAACAGCCGCGCCGCCGCGCTCTCGGCGAATTCGGCGCCGTGGACAAGCGCGTCGATCTCGGCCTTCGCCTCGATCTGCGCCAGCGCGGCGGCGGCGGCAAAGCTCCGCGAGGCGGGGCGCAGCAACTCGTTGAGCATAAGTTGCCGCGCGTGCCAGTCGAGCCAGCGCAGCCGGTCGGGCATCACATCGCTCGGCAGGATGCGGATACCGAGCTGGTGCCGGGTGCGCAAACGCTCGGAAATCGTGCCGTACAGGTCGCCGCCCGCGAGCCGCAACTCGTCGGCCAGTTCCTCGGCGCGCGCGTCGAGGTCGGGGAAATGGTTGCGCCATTTCTCGATCGCGCGGCGCACGGCGGCAACTTCGGGGGCGTCGCCTTCCCCTTCGGCGCGCGCCTCCGGCGCCGCATCGAACAGCCGCGCAAAAGCGGCGGCGGTCGCCGGCGCGGCCTGCAACCACTCCTCCACCTCCTGCGCGCCGATCCCGAGGTCGGCGAAGCGCGGATCGGCGAGCCGCCGCCGCAGCCCCGCCAGCCCGCCCGGCACCTCGTCGGCGCCGAGCTTCGCCGCGTCGAAACCGAAACGTTCGGCGAGTTTGACGATCACCGTTGCCGACAAGGGTCGCTGCCCATGCTCGATCAGGTTGAGATAGCTCGGCGAAATGTCGAGCGCCTCGGCCATGGCGGCCTGCGTCATCGCCGCCTCGCGCCGCACCTTGCGCACCGCCGGCCCCGCAAACACCCGTCGCTCCGCCATTTTGTAACTTTCTTTACTGATTTACATGCAGATTTACACCTATCAGCCATAATTCACAAATATTATTGACAAAGCTTTTCACTTTCCGCGGCAACTTCGCCAACTTCCACCCATCACCTCCGGACAAGGACAAGACGATGGGCTACCAGGAAGACATGGCGCAGGCAGGCCGCCTCATCCGCGATTACGACGGCACGTGGGACGGCATCAGCGGCGAAAGCATCGCCCGCATGCGCGCCCAGAACAAGTTCAGGACCGGCCTCGACGTCGCGCGCTATACCGCGCGCATCATGCGCGCCGACATGGCCGCCTATGACGCCGATCCCGCGAACTACACCCAGTCCCTGGGCTGCTGGCACGGCTTCATCGCGCAGCAGAAGATGATCTCGATCAAGAAGCATTTCGGCACCGTCAAGGGTCGTTACATCTATCTCTCGGGCTGGATGGTCGCGGCGCTGCGCAGCGAATTCGGCCCGCTGCCCGACCAGTCGATGCACGAAAAGACCAGTGTCCCGGCGCTGATCGAGGAAATCTACACCTTCCTCCGCCAAGCCGACGCCCGCGAACTCGGCATGCTGTTCCGCGACCTCGATGCCGCACGCGCCGAGGGCGACGAGCTCAAGGCGAAGCAGGTTCAGGCCGCGATCGACAATTATGAAACGCACGTCGTGCCGATCATCGCCGACATCGACGCGGGCTTCGGCAACGCCGAGGCGACGTACCTCCTCGCCAAGAAGATGATCGAGGCCGGCGCCTGCGCGCTACAGATCGAAAATCAGGTCTCGGACGAAAAGCAGTGCGGCCATCAGGATGGCAAGGTCACCGTGCCGCACGAGGATTTCATCGCCAAGATCCGCGCCTGCCGCTACGCCTTCATGGAACTCGGCGTCGAGGACGGTATCATCGTGACGCGCACCGACAGCCTCGGCGCGGGCCTCACCAAACAGATCGCCTTCTCGAAGGAGCCCGGCGACCTTGGCGACCAGTATAACAGCTTCCTCGATTGCGAAGAGGTCGACGGCGCGGGCAACCCCGGCGACGTCCTCATCAACCGCGACGGCAAGCTGATGCGCCCGAAGCGCCTGCCCTCGAACCTCTATCAGTTCCGCGCCGGCACGGGCGAAGACCGCTGCGTGATGGATTGTATCGCTTCGCTGCAGAACGGTGCCGACCTGCTCTGGATCGAAACCGAAAAGCCGCATATCGAACAGATCGCCGGCATGGTCGACCGCATCCGCGAAGTCGTTCCCAACGCGAAGCTTGCGTACAATAACTCGCCGAGCTTCAACTGGACGCTGAACTTCCGCCAGCAGGTGTTCGACGCATGGGAAAAGGACGGCAAGGACGTCAGCGCCTATGACCGCGCCAAGCTGATGAGCGTCGACTATGACGACACCGAACTGGGCGCCGAGGCCGACAACCGCATCCGCACCTTCCAGCGCGACGCGGCGAAGCGGGCGGGGATTTTCCACCACCTGATCACGCTGCCGACCTATCACACCGCTTCGCTGTCGACCGACAATCTCGCGAAGGAATATTTCGGCGACGAAGCGATGCTGGGTTACGTCAAGGGCGTTCAGCGCGCCGAGATCCGCCAGGGCATCGCCTGCGTGAAGCACCAGAATATGAGCGGAAGCGACATCGGCGACGACCACAAGGAATATTTCGCCGGCGAAGCGGCGCTGAAGGCCGCGGGCAAGGACAATACGATGAACCAGTTCGCCGCTTAATCGAGTTAGACGCGGGGGCCCGTTGCAACCCCCGCGTCGCCCATCTTGGCGCGGGGCCAGCGACCCGCCCCGCGCCTCCCGAGCTTTCCTGGGGAGGAAAGCCTGTCCGTCGGAAGCCGAAAGGCCTCCGGCGGACATTTTCGTCAGCGTGTCGCCGTTTCGTCCTCGCGCGTCTTGACGAGCGACCAGATGACGCCGCCCGCGATCAGCGCCACCGTGACGCCAAGGCTGACGAGCGGCGGGAATTTCGCGCCGTCCAGCACGAAATCGGCGACGAAGATCTTCGACCCGATGAACACCAGCACCAGCGCGAGCGCATATTTGAGGTAGTGGAAGCGGTGCACCATCGCCGACAGCGCGAAATAGAGCGCGCGGAGGCCAAGGATCGCCATGATGTTCGACGTGTAGACGATGAAGGTGTCGGTCGTGATCGCGAAGATCGCGGGCACACTGTCGACCGCGAACACAAGGTCGGCAAGGTTGATCACGACGAGCGCGAGGAACAACGGCGTCGCGGCGAGCACGATCTTGCCCGTCTTCGTGTCGGGCACGCGAACGAAGAATTTCTCGCCGTGCAGCTCGTTTGTGATCGGTATCCGGCGCGATAGCCATTTGACGACCGGATTGCCCGCGACGTCCATCGGCTGTTCGCTGGTGAACAGCATTTTCACGCCGGTGAACACGAGGAACGCCGCGAAAATATACAGCAGCCAGCCATATTCGGTGACCAGCGCCGCGCCGCCAGCGATCATGATGCCGCGCAGCACGATCACCGCGACGATGCCCCAAAGAAGCGCGCGATACTGGTAACGCGGCGGGATAGCGAAGGTCGTGAAGATCAGCGAGATCACGAAGATATTGTCGATCGACAGCGCCTTCTCGATGAAGAAGCCAGTGTAATATTGGAGGCCCGCTTCACCGCCCTTCGCGGCCCAGACCCACGCGCCGAACGCGGTCGCGATACCGATGTAGAGCAAAGAGAGCTTCAAACTCTCCCCGATCCCCATCTCCTTGTTTTCCTTGTTGAGCACGCCAAGGTCGAACGCGGTGAGCGCGATGACGAGCGCAAGGAAGGCGAGCCAGAACCACGCCGGGGTGCCCAGCCAGTCGGCGAACAGAAATTCCATGATGATATTCCCTGGATATGCCGGGCGCGCCGCCTTCCCAAAGGCAGCGCGCCCGGTCGTCGATTATGGGGGATTTAGCGGGCGAACGCGGGGCGCGGCGCAGGCCGCGCCGTCAACGCCGCGAGCCGCCTTTTTACAGCGAGCTTCAGCGTCTTCAGCCGCAGCAGCCGGAACGGATCGGCGCCGCGGCGCCGCACTTCGCGGCGCTCGGCCTCGTCGAGCTGACGATGCACAACGGTCAGGCGGTAAAGATTGGGATTGAGCGTCATAAAAGGCCTCCTGATTGATAAATCAAGCAGGTGACGCCGATGCCGGTCCCGGGGGTAGAGGGGAGATGGGCCAGAGCATCGGTGTCACCCGATGCGGTCCGACATCACGTGGCGGGAAATATCCCGCCGACGCCAGAGGGGCCCGGCCCGCATGCATCGCATTTAGGCGAGCGGCATCGCTCTTTCAAGTCCCCGCCGCATCATGCTAGCCCGTGTAACGCGCATCCGGCGCGCTGGAGCCCTGCATGTCCGTGATTGTCGACCATGATGGCGCGGTGACCATCGTCACCATCGATCGCCCCGCGCGCCGCAATGCGGTCGATCCGGATACCGCGCTGGCCCTGCGCGACGCCTTTACTGCCTTCGCCGCCGATGCCGATGCGCGCGTCGCGATTCTGACGGGCAGCAACGGTCATTTCTGTGCCGGCTTCGACCTCAATGCGGTGGGTGCTTCGCGCTATGACCCCGACGGACCGGGACCGATGGGACCGACGCGAATGCTGCTCGAAAAACCCGTGATCGCCGCGGTCGAAGGCCATGCCGTCGCCGGCGGGCTCGAACTCGCGCTCTGGTGCGACCTGCGCGTTGCCGCGGCGAGTGCGGTGTTCGGCGTCTATTGCCGCCGGTGGGGCGTGCCGCTGATCGACGGCGGCACCGTGCGCCTGCCGCGCCTCGTCGGGCAGGGCCGCGCGCTCGACATGATCCTGACCGGTCGTGCAGTAGCCGCCGACGAGGCGCAGCGCATCGGCCTCGCCGACCGCGTTGTCGCCGATGGCGAGGCGCTTGCCGCAGCAATCGAACTCGCGAAGCAGATCGCGGCTTTCCCGCAGCTTTGTATGAACAGCGACCGGCTCAGCGCCTATCGCCAGTGGGATTTCGACATCGAAGGCGCGCTCGTGCACGAGGCGCACGCCGGGGTCGCGCCGCTACGCGAAGACGCAGCAGCGGGCGCCAAACGCTTTACCGAAGGCGCCGGCCGCGGCGGCAGCTTCGCCGCCTTCACGGGGAAATGACGCTGAAACCATGGATCGCAGCCGCGCTGCTCGTCGTGATATCGCAAAAAGGGACAAGGCGGCGCCCCGGGGGCAAGCCCGGGGAGCCGAAGGTTGGGAGGGGGCGTTGCCGGCGCGCGACGCCTGTAACTCGGCAGGACGCGCATCGTCCCAGGCCTGACCCGAGCAAGCCCCGACCATGGACGATCGATCATGCCAGAGCCGCACGATGCCGGCGGTGAAAGCGAGGCCGCAATCAATCGATCCGATTGAAATGCGTCGTTTCCAGTTTCTGACGATTGTCGCTGGACCAGACAATCGTTTCGGTCATGGATTTCAGATCCTTGGCAACGGTGTAGACTCGCGTCGACACCCGCGCACCGGCCTTGCCCAGCGTCATGACCAATGTGTCCGGCGCCGGCTGGCGCAGGGCCACGCTGTCGATGAAATCCATATTGCCGGTGATCGGTACCGGGACGCCATCCAGAGCAGCGGTCGATTCCGAATGCCTGCTGGAGCCGTCCGGCGCGACGATTTCGACACGCGTTGTCCACTTGCCGTCCTGCGACGGACGGAAGGTCATCGTCACCCGTCGCGGCCGCTCCTTCTCCGGCATGAGCGATGCGTCGAGCGACCAGCTTCCGGCGAGCGGCAACTGCCTGGATGCCGCGCTGTAAACGGCATTCGGTGTTCCGGCCTGATCGGCGGAGGGGGCGGTTGCGACCATTAATCCAGCGGCGGCCATGGGTATTGCGATGAGCATGACGATCAATCCTTTCGACCCGCGAACCCCGACGGTTGCGGTGTGCGCCCAATCGTTCACGCTGGCGCGCTGTCCCGGAAGATCGATATTTTCGTCACAAGTTTTTTGGACGTCCAGAAGGCGCGCCAATTCGCGGCTGCTGCCGACCCCCGTCTTGCGCCGGGCAGCGCGCAAACGCTCGTTGATCGAGGTTTCCGAGCGGCCCAGACGCGCGGCGATGGTCTTGACGGTATGCCCGGCGACCAACAGGCGAAGGACTTCCATTTCCCGATCCGTGAGGCATGCGGTCAAGCCGGGAGCGGGTTCATTGGCAGACATATCTTTTGCTCACCACAGCCTCGCGAACAGGTCCATCCCAATTTATTTGGGAAACGGCGGCGGGTGCCGGCCTGCGGGGTGGTGACACCATGCGGGTTCCGCGCGCCCGCCTATTTTTTCGCCATCAGTTTCATCGTCATCGCCGTCAGCGCCTCGGTTGCAGTCGAGATGACCGCGGGCGCATCAGGCGCCCAGAACGGCGAATGGAGGCTGGGCAAGGTGCGCCCTTCCTTCTTCGCCGCGTCATATTCGGCCTGCGGCACCCCGCCGACCCAGACGATCAGGCTCTTGATGCTCTTGTCCTCGCGGCCGAATCGGCTGAAATCCTCGCCGCCCATCACCGGCGGCATCTGGACGACGCGATCGTTTCCGAAGCTCGTTTTCAGGAAAGCCGCCATTTCCTCGGTGAATTCCGGGGTGTTGAAGGTCGCGGGGGTATATTCGTCCTTCTGCACCGTCACGACGGGCATCTTGTCGTCGGGCATCCCCGCGGCGATCGCCTCGCCCTTCGCGATGCGCGCTATGCCGTCGAGCAAGTGATCGCGCACCTCGTCGCTATAGCTGCGCACCGTCAGCTGCAACTTCGCCTCGTCCGAGATGATATTGTGCTTCGCGCCCGCATGAAAGCTGCCGACGGTCACGACGGCGCTGTCGAGCGGGCTGATCTCGCGCGAGACGAGCGTCTGCAGCGCCCCGACGATGCGGCTCGCGAGCACGATCGGATCCTTGGTCGTCTGTGGATAGGCGCCATGCCCGCCGACCCCCTTCACACTAATGTCGACACTGTCCACATTGGCGAGCGCATAGCCCGGCGTATAGCCGATCTTGCCCGCGGGGAACTGCGCCGCGTCGTGGAAGGCCAGCACATATTGCGGCTTGGGAAAGCGGGTATAGAGCCCGTCGGCGAGCATCATCCGCGCGCCCGCACCGCGTTCCTCGGCGGGCTGGCCGATCATCACCAGCGTGCCCGACCAGCTGGCCTTGTTCGCCGCCATCAGCCGCGCGACCCCGATCCATGCGGTCATGTGCGTGTCGTGGCCGCACGCGTGCATCACCCCGGTCTCGACGCCTTCCTTGGTGGTGACGCGCACCTTCGACGCGCCCGGCAAGCCCGTCTGCTCGGTCACCGGCAGGCCGTCCATGTCAGCGCGCACGAGCACGACGGGTCCCGGGCCGTTCTTCATTACGGCGACGATGCCGGTGCCGCCGACCTTCTCGGTCACCTCGAAACCCAGCTTGCGCGCCTCGGCCGCGAGGATGCCCGCCGAACGCACTTCCATGAAGCTGAGTTCGGGATTGGCGTGGAGATCCTTGTAGATCGCCATCAACGACGGCATCTGCTTCTGCACGTCGTCACCCAGCGACTGCGCCGCGGCCGGCACGGCAAGAGCCAGCGCCCCGACAACCAGAAGGGGGGCGCCCGTCCACAAAATCCGCATCATGCTTTCCCCTGTTGTCGCTGTCAGCCCGCCGGGACCAGTTCGATCACATCGAGCAAGGATTCATACGCCGGCGCAGGCAGCACCAGCCGCCAGCGGTTGTCGCCGATCCGTTCGACCAGCCCCGCCATGTCGCGCATCCGGTCGCTGCCGTAATTGACCGCCATCTTCTCGTCGCCGAGTTCGAGCGTGCCGAGGAATATCTGACGCTTCAGATTGTCGGGAAAGATCAGCCCCACGGGGCGCTGCGATCCCGTGACCTTGGTCAGACTCGACAATCCCTGTTCGGCCGACACGCGGCAGCGGAACCAGCCATAGCCGACATAGCCGAGACCACGGCGCCCCTGCGCGCCGACCTTGACCGTCCGGCAACGATAGTCGCCGGCGGGCAGGTGCGGGTTCGGCAGCGCCGCCATCGGCTGCAACAGCACGCCCTCGCGGTCGATATCGGCGCCATGACCCTTGGCGCGCGCGTCGGCGAGCGCGGTTTCCCAGCTCTTGTACCAGCCGCGAATCCGCTCCTGGTCCTGCGCGGTCGCCGTCGCGCGCCACGCGCCGGTCGCCTCCGGCGCGTCGGCGGCCGACGGCGGTATCGGCGGCACCGTCCGGCACGCGCTGACAGTCAAGCCCAGCGTCAGGGCTAAAATCAATTTGGTACGACCCCTCATTCTCCGTCACTCCCCGGTCCGGTTGCATTAACCTTAGGAGGGCAAAGGAGATTGCTCAAGGCCGCAGCGTCTTATGCTGCGGTCCAGCCACCATCGACGCTGAGGTTCGCGCCGGTGATGTTCGCCGCCTCGTCGCGCGTCAGGAAGGACGCGAGCGCCGCGACCTGCTCGACCGTCACGAACTGCTTCGTCGGCTGTCCGGCGAGCAGGACATCGTTGATCACCTGTTCGCGCGTCATGTTCCGCGCCTTCATTGTATCGGGAATCTGGTTCTCGACCAGCGGGGTCCAGACATAACCGGGGCTGATGCAATTCACCGTGATGCCGGCATCGGCGACTTCGAGCGCCACGGTCTTGGTCAGGCCGGCAAGCCCGTGCTTCGCGGTGACATAGGCCGATTTGAACGGCGAGGCGACGAGCGAATGCGCCGACGCGGTGGCGATGATACGCCCCCATTTCTTCTTGCGCATACCAGGAACCGCGTGGCGGATCGTATGGAAGGCCGCGGTCAGGTTGAGCGCGATGATCATGTCCCATTTCTCGACCGGGAAATCCTCGACCGGCGAAACGAACTGCATCCCCGCATTGTTGACGAGGATGTCGACACCGCCGAAATCCTTGTCGGCGCGTTTGAACATGTCTTCGATCTGGTCGGGCCTGGTCAGGTCGGCGCCGTCATAAGCGGCCTTGCCAGCGTTGATCGCCTCCAGCCCCTTGCGCTCGGCCTCGATCGCGTCGGCTTCGCCGAAGCCGTTGATGATGATGTTCGCGCCTTCGGCAGCAAACACCTTCGCAATGCCGAGTCCGATCCCGGATGTCGATCCGGTGACGAGGGCGGTCTTTCCTGTGAGGCGCATGAGATAATCCTTTCGGTGGGGGAGATTCAGGAAACGTCTTCGCCGGCTTTCGGTCGCAATGCATTCGATTGCACCGCGAAACTGTCCGACCGCCCTTCGGCGATGCTGTCGGCGAGCAGATGGCCGTCCTTCATCGCGGCCTCGACCGCATCGCGGCCGAGCGCCCAATTGACCTCCATCGTCGAGCGCGAAAATTCGAAATCGCGCGCGCCGGTCTGCCATTTGGGCGGTTCGTGGATCAGCTGGACGACGTTGAGCGCCTTGCAGTCGACCATCTTGCGCACCGCCTTCACCTCGGACAGGTCGGCGAACTCGGGCGGCAGTTTCTGCAGCATCCGGTCGATCAGGCGATGCTCCTTGCGCCGACGGACAAGCCCGTCCGAAATGCGGCGCGTGCGACTGGAAAAGCGGATGTCCTTCTCGCGCGACCAGGCTTCCTCGAGATCGTGCGGCCGCGCGCCGCGCGCGGGGAACAGGTCGACCTGGAACACCAGCATATCCTCATCCGCCGCCTCGACGACATGTTCGAGCGGGGTGTTCGACACGAGCCCGCCGTCCCAATACCACGTCCCGTCGATCTCGACCGGCGGCAGCCCGGGCGGCAGTGCGCCCGACGCGAGGATGTGGCGCGCATCGAGCACTTCGAGCCTAGTATCGAAATAGCGGAAATTGCCGGTCTCGACCGCGACCGCGCCGACCGACAGGCGTACCTTGCCGTTGTTCACGCGGTCCCAGTCGACCAGCCGGTCGAGCGTCTGGGCCAGCGGCGCGGTGTCGTAGAAACTCACCGCCTCGGGGGTCTGCCTTTCGGCAAAGGCGGGCGGCGGAAAGCGCGGGACGAAAAAGCCCGGCACGCCAAAGGCCATCACCTGCCCCGCGGCGGCCATATGCGTCCACTCGCGCGCCCAGTCGTTATCGGCGGTCGGCAGCGACGGCAGCGCGGAGGACACGCCTTCCCAGAACTCGCGCATCTTGCCCACGGCCTGATCGCGTTCGTTCCCCGCGATGATCGCGGCGTTCACCGCACCGATCGAAATCCCTGCCACCCAGTCGAGTTCGATGCCGAGATCGATCAGCGCCTCATACACCCCCGCCTGAAACGCGCCGAGCGCGCCGCCGCCCTGCAGGACGAGTACGACGAGGTCGGGTAGGGGCAATGCGGCACGGGCGGCGCGGCGGGGCATGGACTCGGCGATCCTTCGTTGGAGATGCCGCGGATTTGTGCACCGCAGCACGGGCCATTGCAATGGCTCGATTATATGCGAAGCCCCTTCCAATTGCTTGGCGCTGCTGTAACACTTGCGCCGAAACGACCATTCACCGGTGGAGAAGCCTCATGCGCCTCGACGATTATGATCCCGGCGACGACATCCGCGATCTTGGCCGCGGTGGTGGCGGTTTCGGGGGTGGCGGAGGCGGCGGCCTCGGCGGATTGCTGATCGGTTTCCTGCCGATGCTGCTCGGGCGCAAGATGGGCTGCGGGACGATCCTGCTGATCGGCGTGGCAGCATTTTTCCTTCTCGGCCCCGGCGCGAACATGCTGAGCATGGGCGGCGGCACGGCCGACCCGATGGCCGACAGCCGCGGCGGCGCGAATGTCGCGTGCGATACCGAGGCCGAGCGCTTTGCCTGTAATGTATTCGGGTCGACGCACACTGTGTGGGGCGGGCTGATCAACGGCTATCAGAAACCGACGCTCAATTTCTTCACCGAACGGAACAAGTCGGATTGCGGCGCCGCGCAGGCCGCGATGGGTCCCTTCTATTGCCCCGCCGACCAGGGCGTCTATCTCGACACCAGCTTCTTCCGCGAGCTCGAACAGCGTTTCGGCGCTGCGGGCGATGCGGCGCAGGCCTATGTGATCGCGCACGAGGTCGGCCATCACATCCAGACGATCAGCGGCATTTCGGAACAGGTCCGCCGCGCGCAAGGACGCTCGTCGCAGGCAGATGGCAATGCGCTGCAGGTCCGCATGGAATTGCAGGCCGATTGCTACGCCGGCGTGTGGGCGGCGCGCGCGAAGACCAGCGCCGGCCAGCCGGTGATGGAGCCGGGCGACATGGAGGAAGCGATGCGCGCCGCCAACGCGATCGGCGACGATACGCTGATGCGCTCGGCGGGGCAGCGGCCGGTGCCCGAAAGCTTTACCCACGGGACGAGCGAACAGCGGATGAGCTGGCTGCGCCGTGGTCTGCAATCGGGGGATCCGCGCCAGTGCGACGCGTTCGGCAGCACTGGCTGATCGCGGCGCTCGCGGCGGCCTTCGCCGCGGCGCCCGCTTCCGCCGAAACGCTTTACATCGAGGCCGGACGGTTGATCGACGGCGCGACCGATCGGGTGCGCACCGGCCAATGCATCACGGTCGAGGCCGGGCGCATCAAGGCCGTCGGTCCGTGCGGGAAAGCGCCCGAAGGGGCGGTGCGGCTCGACTGGTCAGCCTATACCGTCCTTCCCGGCCTGATCGACCTCCACACGCACCTCGCCGATCTCGGCCAGAGCGCCGACCTCGCGGCACCGATCAAGGCGTCGCCCGCTGAAACCGCGCTCGTCGGCGCGCGCAACGCGCGCGTAACGCTCGAAGCCGGCTTTACGAGCGTCCGCGACGTCGGCACCTACCGCGGCCTGACCGACGTGACGCTGCGCAATGCGATCGAACGCGGCGACGTGCCCGGCCCGCGCATGTGGGTCGCGGGCGCTTATCTCACGATTCCGAAAGGCGGCGGAGAGCTCAACGGCGTCGTCCCGAACGAGGAACTACCCGCCGACATGCGGCTCGGCGTCGCGGCGACGCCCGAGGAAGCGGCGGCGAAGACCACGTGGCTGCTCGACCATGGCGCCGACTTCATCAAGACGATCGCGACCGGCGCGGTGCTCGCGATCGGCACCGAACCCGGCGCGCCCGAAATGACTATCGAGCAACTGCGCGCGGTTGTGAAGGTCGCGCATGCCCGCGGCAAGAAAGTCACCGCGCATGCGCATGGCGCGATCGGCATCCGGAACGCGATCAACGCGGGAGTCGACAGCATCGAGCACGCGAGCCTGGCCGACGAAGCCACGCTCCAGCTCGCGAAGAAGCACGGCACCTGGCTCGCGATGGATATCTACAACGGCACCTATATCGACGAGGTCGGCACCAAGGAGGGCTGGCCCGCGGAATATCTGCGCAAGAATCGCGAAACGACGGACGCGCAGCGCGCCGCCTTCCGCCGCGCGGTCAAGCTGGGCGTCAACATCGGTTATGCGACCGACGCGGGTGTCTATCCGCACGGGCTCAACGCGCGCCAGTTCGGCAATATGGTCAAATATGGGATGACGCCGATGCAGGCGATCCGGTCCGCCACCGGGCGCGCCGCCGAGGAAATGGGCCGCGACGATGTGGGCGCGATCGTTCCGGGCCGCTATGCCGATTTCGTCGCGGTGAAGGCCGATCCGCTCGCCGACATCACCGTGCTCGAAAAAATCGATCATGTGATGAAGGGCGGCGTGCTGGTGCGATAGCGCCGTCTATCGCACGCCGCTCCGCGCCGCGGCGTGGACCTCTGCGCGTTCGAGCAACAGGGCGAGATCCTCGCGGCTGATGTCGAAGGTTTCGCCGAGGTCGTCGAGCGCCTTGTCGATATCGTCCATCAGCAGCCCCGATGCCGGCGCGGGCGGAAGCGCCTTGCCTTCGACCGGCTTGGCGCGGTGCGGGTAGCTATGCCCCGAAAAACGATGGAATAGCCAGCCGATCGCCACCAGCAGCAGCGAATTGACGAGCACGACGAACAGGAACTCGACGACATGCCCGGACAAAAGTGCATAGCCGCCGAGAACCGCGCTCAGCGCCGCGGCGCCGCCGGGCGGATGCAGGCAGCGCAGCAGCGACATCGTCAGGATCGCCAGCGAAACCGCGACCGCCGCGGCAATCGCCGGATCGGGAATGAGCTGCGCAACGACTGCACCGACCACCGCCGAAACGAAATTGCCGCCGGCAATCGACCACGGCTGCGCGAGCGGGCTCGCCGGAACCGCGAACAGCAGCACCGCCGAGGCGCCCATCGGCGCGACGATCCACGGGATCGACGAGGGGAACAGCGCGACGCACGACAGGCCGACAAAGCCGATCCCGAGCACCGCCCCGACGCTCGCGATCACGCGGTCGCGCAGGCTCGCCCCCGCTAGCAGGGGGACGAACAGGCGGGTGCGGTTCAACAGGGCGCGGAACATCGGTTACCTTCTTGCTGCGCGATCGGCGCGATGCGATCTTTGGAGCCGCCGGGCCAGAGAGGTTTATTTGCGCATCCGCAAGCCAGAATATGGCGGCGCCAGTCGATAGTGGCAGGATCGGGAACGGGAAAAGGTTCGTCCTTGAACCCGCGCGCCGCGTCGCTAAACCGCTTTTATGCGAACCCACATCCTTTGCAGCGCGATCGCGCTCGCCGCCGCCCTCTCCACCCCTGCCTTCGCCCGGCCGATGACCGAGGTCGACCTTGCGACGCTGAAGCGCGTCGCCGCACCGACAGCGTCGCCCGACGGGCGCTGGGTCGTGTTCCAGATGACCGAGACCGAGGCTGAGACCTACAAGCGTTCGACCGGCTTGTGGCTCGTCGACCGCAACGCAAAGGACGCTAAGCCCGCCCGGATCGCCGATACCGCGGGCAAGAACGAGACCGCCCCCGCCTTCGACAAGGACGGCATTCTCTATTTCCTCTCGAACGCCTCGGGCAAAAACCAGGTCTGGCGCGTCGATCCCAAGGCAGGCGGCGCCGCAACGCAGGTCACCGATACCAAGGCCGATGTGTCGGGCTTCAAAATCTCGCCCGACGCGGCGAAGCTGCTTGCGTGGGGCGACGTCGCGAAGGAATGCACCGACTTTGGCTGCGACGCCAAGGACAAGGGCGCACTGCCCGGCCCCGGCAGCGGCCGCCTGTACAAGGATGGCGCAGGCTTCGTGCGCCACTGGGACGAATGGGAAACCCCCGGCACCTACAGCCGACCCTTCGTCTTCAACCTTTCAGGCGGCAAGGCGAGCGCCGCGCGCCCGGTCGATGCCGGCCTAACCGGCGACAGCCCGTCGAAACCCTTCGGCGGCGGCGAGGAACTCGCGTGGGGCGCCGACAGCCGCACGGTCTTCTTCACGCTGCGCAAGGCCGACCGGAACGAACCGATGTCGACCAACCTCGATATCTACAGCTGGCTCGTCGACAGCCGGATGATGCCGACGAACCTGACTGAGGACAATCAGGCGACCGACACGCTCCCCACCCCCTCGCCCGACGGCAAATGGCTCGCCTATGCCGCGATGGCGCGGCCCGGCTATGAGGCCGACCGGCAGGTGCTGATGCTGCGGAGCCTCGAAAGCGGCGAGACGAAGAAGCTCACCGACGCGTGGGATCGCTCGGTCGGCTCGATCGCGTGGGCACCCGACGGCAAGTCGCTCTATGTCACTGCGCAAGACACCCTCGACCACCCCGTTTTCCGCGTCGATGCCGCGAGCGGCAAGGTCGAGAAGCTCAAGGCCTCGACCGAAGCCTTCGACGGCAATATCGGCGATGTCACTGCGCTTCCCGGCGGCGCCCTCCTCTATTCGCGCAACAGCGCGCTTGCGCCGACCGACCTGTTCGTCCGCGATGCCAAGGGCAAGGTAAAGCAGATCACCGCGGTAAACGCCGCGCGCCTCGCCGAATTCGACGCGGTTGAGCTTGACCGCATCCAGTTCGCGGGCGCAAACGGCGACAAGGTCTGGGGCATGATTCTGAAGCCCGTCAGCCCGGTTCAGAAGCTGCCGGTCGCGTTCATCGTCCACGGCGGCCCGCAGTCGAGCTTCGGCAACAGCTGGTCGACGCGCTGGAACCCGCGCGTCTTTGCGCAGCAGGGCTATGGCGTCGTCACCGTCGATTTCCACGGTTCGACGGGTTATGGGCAGGCGTTCACCGACAGCATCAACAAGGATTGGGGCGGCAAGCCGCTCGAGGATCTGAAGCTCGGCCTTGCCGCGGCGGGCAAGCACGATGCGCAGCTCGACCTCAATAACGCGTGTGCGCTCGGCGCCTCATACGGCGGCTATATGATGAACTGGATCGCGGGCCAGTGGACCGACGGCTTCAAATGCCTCGTCCAGCACGACGGCGTCTTCGACCTCCGCGCGATGGCGTTCGAGACCGAGGAGCTGTGGTTCGACGAATGGGATCATGGCGGCCCGTGGTGGGAACGCTCCGACCCCGAAAAATGGAATCCGGTCAATCATGTGACCAAGTGGAAGACCCCGATGCTGGTGATCACCAGCGAAAAGGATTTCCGCATCCCGTACAGCCAGGGTCTCGCGGCGTTCACCGCGCTCCAGCGCCGCAATATTGCGTCGCAGCTGCTTGTCTTCCCCGACGAGAACCATTGGGTGCTGAAGGGCGCGAACAGCGTCCAGTGGCACCAGACGGTGTTCAGCTGGCTGGGCAGCCATTTGAAGAAATAGGCGATCCTTCCTTCTCTTCGTCACCCCGGACTTGATCCGGGGTCCATTACCTCGCCGAAGGAATGGATGCCGGATCAAGTCCGGCATGACGAGAGATAGGGGCCGTTTAAACGATCACCCCCTTGCCGCCTCGCCCCCCGGCTGGCAAAGGCGCCCGGCTATGCCGATGGAAAAAACGTTCGATCCCGCCGCTATCGAGGCGAAATGGGCCCATGAATGGGAAAGCCGCGGGCTGTTTCGCCCCGCGCGTCCCGATGCGACCCCCTTCACGATCGTCAACCCGCCGCCGAACGTCACCGGCGCGCTCCACATCGGCCACGCGCTCGACAATACGTTGCAGGACGTGCTCGTCCGCTACGAACGCCTGCGCGGTAAGGATGCGCTGTGGGTGGTCGGCATGGACCATGCCGGCATCGCAACGCAGATGGTCGTCGAACGCCAGATGGAAGAGCGGCAGGACAAGCGCACCAATTACAGCCGCGAGGATTTCATCGACAAGGTGTGGCAGTGGAAGGCGACAAGCGGTGGCCAGATCACCGGCCAGCTCCGCCGCCTAGGCTGCTCGATGGACTGGAGCCGCGAGCAGTTCACGATGGACCCGCATTTCACCGCCGCGGTGGTCAAGGTGTTCGTCGACCTTCACAAGAAGGGCCTGATCTACCGCGACAAGCGCCTCGTGAACTGGGATCCGAAGCTCAAGACCGCGATTTCGGACCTCGAGGTCGAGACGCACGAGATCCAGGGCGGCTTCTGGCACTTCAGATATCCGCTCGCCGACGGCGTGACGCTCGACGATGGCCGCGATTACATCGTGGTTGCGACGACGCGCCCCGAAACGATGCTCGCCGACATGGCGGTCGCGGTGCACCCCGACGATGCGCGCTACCAGAGCGTGATCGGCAAGGACATCCTCCAGCCGATCACCGGGCGCCGCTTCAAGGTCGTCGCCGACGAGCATGCCGATCCCGAACTCGGTTCGGGCGCGGTGAAGATCACCCCGGGCCACGACTTCAACGACTTCGACGTCGGCAAGCGCGCGGGTTTCAAGCCCGGCGAAATGCTCAACATGTTCGACGGCGATGCGGACGTCATCCAGACCGCCGACGGGCTGATTCCGGCCGAATATCTCGGGCTCCACCGCTTCAGGCGCGATGGCGTCGATGGCGCGCGCGAACTCGTCGTCACGCGGATGAAGGAAGCCGGCTTCCTCATCCCCCACATCGACAAGGACGGCGGCGAGTATGACGCCGAACCGCGCACGATCCAGACCCCGTTCGGCGACCGCGGCGGCGTCGTGATCGAGCCCTGGCTCACCGACCAATGGTATGTCGACGCCGAAACGCTCGCGCAGCCGCCGATGGCGGCGGTGCGCGACGGACGCATCAACATCGTCCCCAAGACGTGGGAAAAGACCTTCTTCAACTGGATGGAGAATATCCAGCCCTGGTGCGTCTCGCGCCAGCTGTGGTGGGGGCACCGGATTCCGGCGTGGTACGCCGAGGATGGCAGCATCTTCGTTGCAGAGACCGAAGAAGAAGCACAGGCCGAGGCTGGCGCTGGCGTTGCGCTCACCCGCGACGAGGACGTCCTCGACACGTGGTTCTCCTCGGCCCTCTGGCCCTTCGCGACCCTCGGCTGGCCCGAAGGCACCGAGCTCCTGAAGCGTCACTACCCCAACGACGTGCTCGTCTCCGGCTTCGACATCCTCTTCTTCTGGGATGCGCGCATGGCGATGCAGGGGATGGAGTTCATGGGCGACGTGCCGTGGAAGACACTCTACCTCCACGGCCTCGTCCGCGCGCCCGACGGCGCCAAGATGTCGAAGTCGAAGGGCAATGTCGTCGATCCGCTCGGGCTGATCGACCAGTACGGCGCCGATGCCCTCCGCTTCTTCATGTCGGCGATGGAGAGCCAGGGCCGCGATATCAAGATGGATGACGCGCGCCTCGCGGGCTATCGCAACTTCGCGACGAAGCTCTGGAACGCCGCGCGTTTCTGCGAAGCGAATGGCATTTCGGCCTCGACCAGCTTCGAAGCGCCCGCCGCAACGCTGCCAGTCAACCGCTGGATCATCGGCGAGGTCGCCGCGACCGTCGCCGCAATGGAAACCGCCTTCGCCGCCTATCGCTTCGACGAGGCCGCGAACGCGATCTACAGCTTTGCGTGGGACCGCTTCTGCGACTGGTATCTCGAGCTCATCAAGGGCGCGATCGATGATGAGACGAAGGCCGTCGCCGGCTGGGTGCTCGACCAGATCCTCGTCATGCTCCATCCCTTCATGCCCTTCATCACCGAAGAGCTGTGGACCGGGCTCGGCGACCGCGCCGATTATCCGCTGATCACCGCGAAGTGGCCCGCGCCGAACGCCGCGCGCGACGCCGACGCCAGCGCCGACATCGACTGGCTGATCAAGCTCGTCAGCGAACTGCGCACCGCAAAGGCCGAACTCGGCCTGCCCCCGGGTGCCCGTCTGACCGCACATTTCCCGGCGTCGCTCAAACCCCGCACCGACAAGCTCGCCGCGCAGCTCGACCGCCTCGCGCGCCTCGAAGCCATCAGCTTCGATCCCGCCCCCGCGGGCGCCTCGGCGCAGCTTGTTGTCGAGGGCGAGACAATCACCGTTCCGCTCGAAGGCGTGATCGACATCGCCGCCGAGCGCGACCGCCTGACCAAGGCCCTAGCCGCCGCGACGAAGGAGCGCGACGGCCTCGCCGGCCGCCTCAACAACCCGTCGTTCGTCGAACGCGCCAAGCCCGAAGCGGTCGAAAAGGCGCGCGCCGACCACGCCGCCAAGGAAGCCGAGGCCGAGCGCCTGTCCGCCGCACTGGCGCGGCTGGGGTGAACGAAGAGGCCCCCGTCACGCCGACGCCCGTCGCGGCGGCGGCCGACCCGGCCGCAAGCCCGGTCCCGCCGCGCCAGACGGCGCGCGGCGGCGGGCGGATGGACCTGACCCACGGGCCGATCACCAAAACGCTGATCCTCTTCGCGCTGCCGACGCTCGCGTCGAACATTCTCCAGACGCTATCGGGCTCGGTGAACTCGATCTGGGTCGGGCAATTCCTCGGCAACAGCGCGCTCGCCGCGACCGCCAACGCGAACATCATCATGTTCCTTATGTTCGGCGCCTTCTTCGGCTTCGGCATGGCGGCGACCGTCCTCATCGGCCAGTCGATGGGCCGCGGTGACATCGACGCCGCGCGCCGTGCGACGGGCGGCGTGATCGGCCTTGCGCTGATCTTCTCGGTTGTGATCGCGATTATCGGTTGGTTCGCATCGGACCAGATATTGCGCTGGCTCGAAACCCCGCCCGAAGCCTTTGCGCTCGCGCATGATTATCTGCGCGTGACCTTCCTTGCGGTTCCCGCTTCGATGCTGTCGGTCACGCTGATGATGGCCTCGCGCGGCGCCGGCGATGCCGTGACGCCGCTCCGCTTCATGATCCTTGCGGTCGTGCTCGACATCGTCTTCAACCCCGTGCTGATCCTCGGCCTCGGCCCCTTCCCGCGCCTCGGCATTGCGGGGAGTGCGCTCGCGACCGCGCTTGCCGGCACGATCAGCCTCGCGGGCATGATCGGCTGGTTCTACGCCAGGAACCATGTGCTGCGCCTGCGCGGGCATGAACTGTCATACTTGCTTCCCAAATGGTCGGAACTGCGCTTCATCATCGGCCGCGGGCTGCCGATGGGCGCGCAGATGCTCGTGATCTCGAGCGCGGGGCTCGTCATGGTCGGGCTCGTCAACCGCGAGGGGCTCGTCACCGCCGCCGCCTATGGCGCGACGCTGCAGCTATGGAATTATATCCAGATGCCCGCGCTCGCCGTCGGCGCCGCGGTCAGCTCGATGGCGGCGCAGAATATCGGCGCCGGGCGCTGGGACCGCGTCGCGTCGGTGACCAACAGCGGCATCGCGATCAACCTTGTCATGACCGGCGTGCTGATCGCCCTCCTCCTTGCCTTCGATCGCCCTGCGCTCGCGCTCTTCCTCGGCAGCGAAAGCGCGGCCATCGACGTTGCGCGCAACATCCAGCTGATCGCCACCTGGGCGTTTCTGCCCTTTGGCACCACGATCGTCCTGATCAGCACCCTGCGCGCCAACGGCTCGGTCGTTCCGCCGTTGATCATCCTCTTCCTGTCGACCTTTCCGATCCGGCTCGGCCTCTATTATCTGACGTACCCTTACCTCGGTGCCGATGCGCTCTGGTGGAGCTTCCTGCTATCCATGCTCGCCTCGCTGGCGATGTCGTGGGCGATCTACAAACGCGGCAACTGGCGCCGCGTGCTGCCGCAACTGGCGGGCTGACCGGGCCTTCGGCTTTCGACCAAGGTGCGCGCAGCTTCGACTGGCGGCCCGGTGCCCGCTAGCCTTGGCGCGTCCTTTGGCGCTAAAGCAAGTGCAATGAACATGACAAATCGTAGAGATGCGCTACGCGATCAGCGCGCGAAAATGCTGGCGGCGGCGCCCGACTGGCGCGCTTCCGACGCCCGCGTCAATCCCCGCGTCGCGATCGGGTCGATCATCGCCATGTGGCTGATCTATTTCCTGATCACGACGGGCCTCGCGATGCTCACCGGGGCGCCCGAACAATGGCCCTCGGTGGGGCGGCGCGGCGTCGTCGTGATCGCGGGCATCCTGTGCACCTTCGTGCTTTACCAGCTGCTCCGCCGCGCCCAGCCGCAAAGTTTCGGCGCGCGCCTCGCAGCCGCCCTGGGCGCCGCGGTTCCGCTCGTTATCGTCTACGCAACGGTCAACCTGCTGGTCTTCTATTACTGGTTCCCCGTGTCCGACGGCGCCAAACTCATCGAGGAAATGCAGTCGAAATATCCGGGCGCATGGGAAACGGTGCTGATCCTCGACAGCTCGATCCGCTGGTATTTCTTCTTTGCCGTATGGGCCGCGCTTTATGTCGCCTTCGGCTACGCCAACGAGATGCGCGCGGTCGAACGCCGCGCCAACCATTTCAGGATGGAAGCCAAGAACGCCCAGCTCCGCGCCCTGCACTATCAGGTCAACCCGCACTTCCTGTTCAACACGCTCAACTCGCTGTCGACGCTTGTCCTCAAGGGGTCGAAGAGCGAGGCCGAGACGATGATCATGAATCTCTCGTCCTTCCTTCGCTCCAGCCTTGCGGTCGATCCCGAGCAACTCGTCAGCCTCGACGAGGAAATCGCGCTCCAGCAACTCTATCTCGACATCGAGCAGACGCGCTTTCCCGACCGGCTGCAGGTCGCGGTGACGATGCCCGACGAGTTGAAAAATGCGTGTGTGCCGGTGCTGATCCTGCAGCCGATCATCGAGAATGCGATCAAATACGGCGTCGCGCCGAGCAAGGGAAAGATCGCGATTCGCCTCACCGCCAGCGCCGAATATGGCCTGCTCGTGCTCCGCATCGAAAACGACATCGACTCCGGGGCGGCCGTTCCGGCTTCGGGCACCGGGCTGGGGCTCGGCAATGTCCGCGAACGCCTGCTGACGCGCTATGGCCCGTCCGCCGGTTGCGAATGGGGTCCGTCCGACGACGGCGGCTTTGTCGTGTCGCTCTGGCTGCCGCTGGCACGGGAGGCCTGTTGACCTTATGATCCAGACCTTGCGCACCCTGATCGTCGACGACGAACCGCTCGCGATCGAGCGGCTCCAGATCTTGACAGGGCAGCAGGACGGCGTGTCGCTCGTCGGCACCGCCAGCGACGGCGCCTCCGCGCTCCGCATGGTCGACGCGCTCGCGCCCGACCTCGTGCTCTGCGACATCGCGATGCCCGACCTCAACGGGCTCGAAGTCGCTGCCGCGATCGAGGGACTCGACAACCCGCCCGCCGTGGTTTTCGTCACCGCCTTCGACCGCTATGCCGTCGCCGCTTTCGACGTCGCGGCGGTCGACTACCTGCTCAAGCCGGTATCGCCCGAGCGCCTTGCCCGCGCGCTGTCGCGCGTGCGCGAATGGCGTGCAACCGAGCGATCGCCCGCGCAGAAGAGCAAATGGATCAACGAATTCTGGGTCCAGAACCGCGGCGAGATGCTGCGCATCGACGCGGGCCAGGTCGACCTGATCGAAGCCGAGCGCGACTATATGCGCCTGCATGTCGGCGGCCGCAGCTGGCTCATTCACCAGACGATCAAATCATTGGAAGCGCGCATGAACCCGGACCAGTTCATGCGCATCCACCGGTCGAAGATGATCCGCCGCGAAGGCATCGTCGGGTTGAAGCATCACGGCGACGGCGCCTGGAGCGTCGATCTGGGCGAAGGCGGCGTCCACCGCATCGGCCGGACCTATCTGCACGACGTCAAGGCGATCATGCAGGGCTGAACCGAAAAGCGGCCATGCCCGCCGGGGCATGACCGCCTTTTTGTTGCCGGATCGCCGGGCCGTCAGGGCGCGGCGTTGATGACGATCCTGCCGCGGTCGGCGAGGCGCGCGCTCTTGCCGTTGAACAGGCTGGCGAGCTTCACATCGGCGTCGGCCATCGCGCTGTCTTCGCATTCCAGCGCCACCGCGCGCTCGCGCAAGGTTTGCCGGTAATGCGGGCGGCTGCCGCACACCGTCTGCACCGCAAATTTGATGCGCGTGTTCAGCCGTTCGCGGCCTTGCACGCTCGACAGGTTCAGGTCGTCATAGCGCACGATAACGCTACGCCGTTCGCCATCGTCTTCGGCCGCAGCCGGGACGGCAAAGCCGGCGAGCGCGACCGGCGCGGCCAGCAGTAAGGAAAGTTTCGCCATGGGGGAGTCCTCTCTTCAAAAGGATGCGGGATACCGGCTGACGGACCGGGGAGACCGTCCTCCGATATCCCGCAAGGGGGTGATACCCCCTGGACGTCATGAGAATCGCGTTTGGATCGATCGGCGCGAACGGCCGCTCGATTTACGGACGAAGGGCGTTGATCCATCGACCAATGGCCGACCGATAGGCAATATCATGGCGCGGGACTTGCATTGGGCGCACGGTCGTGACCAAATCCGCCGGTGGCGAAGAAATTATCTTTCGTCGTGAGTCGGCGCACGAGCGCGCGGTTGCTTCGCTGGTCGTTGCTGGCGCTCGCCGGGGTCATCGGTGGAACGATGCTTGGCGAAATGGCGGCGGTATCGCGGTTGGGCAGCGGACCGCACGCGCCTGCATCCTTTTCGAACCTCAGCGCCAACCCGGGTGCCGTGGCCCCTGACGGCGAAGGCGCTGCCCCTTGTGTCGATTGCGCCGACAGCTATGGCGTCGCGATGCGGCTGCGAGCGCAACGCGACGACAGGATGAGCGATGAATTCCGCGAACTGGGTTCGGTCGAGACCGACACGGCGCCATGGCCCGATCCGCGCGACGATTATCGCTACGGCGGCCGCTTTCCCGACCCCGAGCCGGCCGCGGAAGCAGCGACCAGCGATGACCCGCACGCCGTTACGCCGGCGAGCGAAACCGCGCCCGCCGACGAAACGGCGCCCGTACCGGCGGAATTGCTCCCTTAGCGCGGCGGCGGCGGCGTCGGAACGGCGCAGCGGGTCGTGTCGCCCGCCTTGCACGCGGCGACGTCGGCTTCCCACTTCATCCGCTCTTCGGCGGACATCGCGGCGACGCGGGCCTTTTCGGCCTCATAAGCCGCGGTTTCCTCGCTGAACACTTGCTGGTCGTGCGCGACCTGCTGCTGCGCGGCCGACACTTCCTGCGCATAAGTCGTGTTGTCCGCCTTGGCGCGCGCGGCCTGTTCGGCATTGAGCCGCGCCGTATTCGCGCGCTCTTCGGGGGTCGTGCCATCCTTGGCCGGCTTTTGCGCGGTCGTCGCGTCGGTTGGCGTCTGAAAGGCCATGGCCTGCCCCGAAGCGACCAGCGCAAAAGCGGCAGCGGCCAAAATAGTCCTGGTCATCGAAGCATCTCCTTCAATCAAACATTCTGCCGGTCCAACGCTTTGCACGGGTCGCCCGTTCCCGACCGCGAATTGACCTCGCCCGGGGCAACCGCCATGCTGGTCGCCCGCACCTTGTCCGATTGGCCGATCATTTGCCAGCGTTGCCGAAGCATCCCCTAAATCGCCCGGTGTTTTTCACGCCGCTCGCGGTGCTTCTCGCCGCCGTGGTCCTCAGCCTGTGGCAGGGCGCGGCCGTCGTCGCGGTCGAAACGGCGATCAACGACTGGATTCTGCTCCATTTCTCGCCATTCTTTGCCTGGGCCGGGATCGGCTTTCTGGTGCTGCTCGCGGGGATCGCGCTGTCGCCGCTCGGTGGACGGATCATCGGCGGGGCAGAAGCGCGCCCGATCCTGACGCGCTGGCGCTGGTTCGCGGTGACGCTTTGCACCACGATCGCCACCGGCATCCTCTTCTGGGGCGCCGCCGAGCCGCTGTTCCACCTCAACGCCCCGCCCGCGATGCTCGGATTGCAACCGGGCAGCGACGCCGCCGCAACCTTCGCCATGTCGACGATGTTCCTGCACTGGACGCTGACGCCCTATGCCATCTACACCGTCGCGGGCCTCGCCTTTGCACTCGTCTATTACAACCGCCGCGAACCGTTCAGCCTGTCGTCGCTGTTCGTTCCGCTGCTCGGCCAGCGCGCGCACGGCCCGGTCGGGACGGGGATCGACATCATCTGCCTCTACGCACTCGTCGCGGGCATGGCCGCCTCGCTCGGCGCCGGCCTGCTCGCGCTTGCGGGCGGGGTCGAGGGGATCGGCGGCTTTGAAGGCGGCACGGCGCTCCGCTGGGCGATCGCGGCGGCCATCGTCGCGAGCTTCCTGATTTCGGCCGCGACAGGATTGCAAAAGGGCATCGCGGGTCTGTCGGTGCTCAACACCTGGCTGTTTTTCGCGATCATCGCCTTCGTCCTGCTCGCCGGACCGACCGTCGAGATGTTCGGGCTGTCGCTGCGTGGCGGCTTCGATTATTTCCGGACCTTCGTCCCGCGAAACCTCGGCCTCGACGTCGATACCGGCTGGCACCGGCAATGGACGATCTTCAACTGGGCGAACTGGTTCGCATGGGCACCCGTGACCGCATTGTTCCTCGGCCGCCTCGCGGTCGGATACAGCGTCCGCGCCTTCATCCTGTACAATCTGATCCTGCCGTCGCTGTTCGGCGCCGTGTGGATGACCGCGATCGCGGGGGCGACGATCGCGCTCGACCAGCAGAGCGGCGCCAGCCTCTATGCCATCCTCACCGCGCAGGGCCCCGACCCGGTGCTGTTCCGCCTGTTCAGCGCGCTCGGCGGCGGACCGGGCATCGCGGCGATCGTGTTGTTCGCGATCTTCCTGTCCTATGTCGCGGGCGCCGACGCCAATGTTTCGGCGATGAGCGCGCTGTCGACGCGCGGCATTTCGCCCGACGCACCCGAGGCGCCGCTGTGGGTTCAGGCGGTATGGGGCGTCACGGTCGGACTCGTCGCGCTCGTGCTCGTCGCGGGCGGCGGCATCGACGGCATCCGCATGATGTCGGTGCTCGGAGGCTTTCCCGCGCTGTTCGTCATCGTCGGCGCGGCGTTGTCGCTGATCGTCATGGCGGTACGGGGACGGCACGAGGCCGCCCCCGCCCGATCCTGAGAAAGGGGTCTCAGGACTTACCAGATCCTGGTGCGTTCCTCGGGCTTCAGATAATATCTGGCGCCCGCAGCAACGCTGAACGCCTTGTACCACGCATCGACGTTGCGCACCGGGCCGATGATGCGCCAGCGCGCGGGGCTGTGCGGATCGCTCGCGACCTGCTGCTTGATCGCGTCCTCGCGCTGCTTGGTCCGCCATGCTTGCGCAAAGGCGAGGAAGAAGCGCTGGTCGCCGGTCAGCCCGTCGATCACCGGTGCGGGCTTGCCGCCGAGCGAGCGCTGATAGGCGTCATAGGCAACCTCGAGCCCCGCCAGATCGGCGATATTCTCGCCCATCGTCAGCTCGGGATTGATGAACGACCCCGGCGCCGCTTCATAGGCCGCATATTGCGCTCCGAACGCCTTGGCCTGCGCGTCGAAGCGCGCCGCATCCTCGGGGGTCCACCAGTCGCGCACCGCGCCCTCGGCGTCGATCTTGCGACCCTGATCGTCGAAGCCGTGGGTGATCTCGTGGCCGATGACGGCGCCTATCGCGCCATAATTGACCGCATCGTCGACGCTCTCGCTGAAATAGGGCGCCTGCAGAATGCCCGCGGGAAACACGATCTTGTTCTCGAGCCCGCCGTTATAGGCGTTCACTTCCTGCGGGTTCATCGCCCATTTCTTGCGATCGACGGGCTTGTTCAGATCCGACAGCGCATAAGCATATTCGAACGCCGAACTGCGCTTCACATTGCCGTAGAGGTCGGCCGGATCGATCTTCAGCCCCGAATAATCGCGCCACTTGTCGGGATAACCGACCATGACGTCCATCTTCCCGAGCTTCGCCAGTGCCGCGTCCTTCGTCGCCGGCGCCATCCAGCTGTTGTTCCGGATGCGGCCGCCCATCGCAAGCTTCAGGTTGGTGACGAGCACCTCCATCTTCGCCTTCGCGCTCGCCGGGAAATATTGCTTCGAATAGGTTTCGCCGACAAGTTCGCCGAGGCTGCCGTCGACCAGCGTCAGCCCGCGTTTCCAGCGCGGGCGCAGCTCGCCCACCCCGCTCAGCGCCTTGGTATAGTCGAAACGGCTGTCGACGAACGCCTTGGACAAATAGGGCGCTGCGTTGTCGGCAACATGGAACTGCTGCCACAGCTTGATCGTGTCGAGCGGCGTCTTCGCATACAGCGCCGCGATGTCGCGAACCGCGGTCTTTTCGTTCACGATGATGCGTTTCTGCGGCGCGATGCCGGCGCCCGCAAACCATGCGGCCCAATCGAGCCCGGGCGCATAGGCCGCAAGCTCTTCGGACGACATCGGATTGTTGATCTTGCCGATGTCGCGGCGGTCGGAGATCGCCCAGCTGACTTTCGCAATCTCGGTCTCGAACGCCATGATCGCATCGGCCGCCTTTTCGGGGTCGGCATTACCCGCCATCTTCATCGTCCGCGCGATATAGGCGCGGTACGCGTCGCGCTGCGGCTTGAAGCTGTCGTTCAGATAATAGTCGCGCTCGGGAAGGCCGATCCCCGCCTGCCCCAGCCACAGGACGTTGACCGTCGGATCGGCGGTATCGGCATAAGGCCCGCCGCTGACGATCGTCGACCCGAACGTCCCCTGCGTGCCGCCCATGAAGCGCGCCATCGCGCTCTTGTTCTTGATCGCGGCGACCGCGGCGAGGTCAGCGAGCAACGGCTTCGCGGCGAGCGTTTCGACCCGCGCCTCGTCCATGAAGCTCTGGTACAGCCCGCCAACCTGGCTCGTCGCCGGCGCGCCCGATACGACGGCGCGCAGCTGGCGCTGGGTCAGGTTATAGACATCGTAATCGACCCCCGCCGACGCCTGATCCGCCGGAATCTCGGTGCGCGCAAACCAGCCGCCATTGGCATATTTGTCGAAATCGTCGCCGGGTTTCACCGACGGATCGCGCGCTTCGAGGTCAACGCCCCATTTGCCGAAGGTGAGCGCCTTCAGCGACCCGGTCTCTGCGTTGCCTGCCGCTTCGTCGGCGGCCGCCGTCAACGAAGCCCGCGGCATCCCTTCTTTTGCCAGCGCCGGTACGCCAACCAGAGCGGCGACAATCGCAAGGCTTGCAGCCTCTCCAAAAAATTTCGTCATTCCCCAGTCTCCCGATGTTCCCCGCACCGCTCCACGGAAACGGTGGTTCATATCTGACTTGTCCGCCCGTGACGCCAAGCGGTCAACAAGCGAGACGACGCTTGGTCGAAGCCTTTGGGATGTTGGTGGAAAGGGCACAACATCCCGCCTTGCATTGCGGTGCGGCTCCTGCCGCCCTATCTATCGTGCAACCGCGCAAAACCGGACTTGCGCCCTTAGAACAAATCTGGAACAAACCTCCTCCATGAGTCTCACCCATATTTCCGTGCGCGGCGCGCGCGAGCATAATCTCAAGGGCGTCAACGTCGACCTGCCGCGCGACGCGTTGATCGTCATCACCGGCCTTTCGGGCAGCGGCAAGTCAAGCCTCGCGTTCGACACCATCTATGCCGAGGGGCAGCGGCGCTATGTCGAAAGCCTGTCGGCTTATGCGCGCCAATTCCTTGAAATGATGCAAAAGCCCGACGTCGAGCATATCGACGGGCTGTCGCCGGCGATCAGCATCGAGCAGAAGACGACGTCGCGAAATCCGCGCTCGACCGTCGCGACGGTGACCGAAATCTACGACTATATGCGCCTGCTCTGGGCGCGCGTCGGCATCCCCTATTCGCCCGAGACGGGCGAGCCGATTTCGGCGCAGACCGTCACCGACATGGTCGACCGCGTGATGGAACTGCCCGAGGGCACGCGCGCCTATCTGCTCGCCCCCGTCGTGCGCGGGCGCAAGGGCGAGTATAAGAAGGAACTCGCGCAGTGGCAGAAGGACGGCTTCACGCGCGTCCGTATCGACGGCGAATTTTACGAGATCGGCGAGGCGCCGGCGCTCGACAAGAAATACAAGCATGACATCGAGGTCGTCGTCGACCGTATTGCCGTCCGCGAAGGCCTCGGCACGCGGCTCGCCGACAGTTTCGAGACCGCGCTCAAGCTCGCCGAAGGGCTCGCCTATGTCGACCTCGCCGACGGGCCGGTGCCCGGGCGCGAAGACGAAGACACCGGCGGCGCGATGAAGGGCGCGGGCATCCCTGCGAACCGCCTGATCTTCAGCGAGAAATTCGCCTGCCCTGTCTCGGGTTTCACGATCGCCGAGATCGAACCGCGGCTGTTCAGCTTCAACGCGCCGCAGGGCGCGTGCCCCGCGTGCGACGGGCTAGGCGAGCGGCAGGAGTTCGACCCCGACCTAGTCGTTCCGAACCATGCGCTCAGCCTGAAGAAGGGCGCCGTGGTGCCGTGGGCGAAATCGAATCCGCCTTCGCCTTATTATATGCAGGTGCTCGAAAGCCTTGGCAAAGCCTATGGTTTCGACCTGACGACCCCGTGGCAGGACTTGCCCGGCGAGGTACAACTCATCATCCTCTACGGCAGCGGCGGCAAGCCGGTCGAGCTGACCTTCAAGGATGGCAAGCGCACTTACACGACGCACAAGGCGTTCGAGGGCGTGATCGGCAATCTCAACCGCCGCCTGCTCCAGACCGAAAGCGCGTGGATGCGCGAGGAACTGAGCAAATATCAGACCGCGCAGCCGTGCGAGACGTGCCACGGCGCGCGCCTCCGCCCCGAACCGCTTGCGGTGAAGATCGCCGGCGAGGATATCAGCATGTCTGCGCAGCGCTCGGTTGCGGACGCGCTCGGCTGGTTCAGCACACTCGACGAAAAGCTGAACGACACGCAGAAGCAGATCGCCAAGGCGATCCTCAAGGAAATCAACGAACGCCTCGGCTTCCTCAACAATGTCGGGCTCGATTATCTCAACCTCAACCGCACGTCGGGCACGCTGTCGGGCGGCGAGAGCCAGCGTATCCGCCTCGCCTCGCAGATCGGCTCGGGCCTCTCGGGCGTGCTCTACGTCCTCGACGAGCCCTCAATCGGCCTGCACCAGCGCGACAACGACCGGCTGCTCGCGACGCTGAAACGCCTCCGCGACCTCGGCAACACCGTCATCGTCGTCGAGCATGACGAGGACGCGATCCGCCACGCCGATTATGTCGTCGACATGGGCCCCGGCGCAGGCGTCCACGGCGGCGAGATCGTCGCCCAGGGCACGCTCGACGAGGTGCTCGCAAACACGAAGAGCCTCACAGCGGCGTATCTGACCGGCGCGAAGAAGATCGAGGTGCCAAAGCGCCGCCGCCCCGGCAACGGCTTCGACCTCGTGCTCAAGGGCGCGCGCGCGAACAATCTCCGCAACGTCACCGCGAAGATCCCGCTCGGCACCTTCACCTGCGTCACCGGCCTGTCGGGGTCGGGCAAGTCGAGCCTGATCATCGATACGCTTTATGCCAGCGCGGCGCGCGTGCTCAACGGCGCGCGGATGGTCGCGGGGCCGCACGACAGCCTCAAAGGGCTCGAGCATTGCGACAAGGTGATCGACATCGACCAGTCGCCGATCGGCCGCACCCCACGTAGCAATCCCGCCACTTATACCGGCGCCTTCACGATCATCCGCGACTGGTTCGCGGGGCTCCCCGAAAGCCAGGCGCGCGGTTACAAGCCCGGGCGTTTCAGCTTCAACGTCAAGGGCGGGCGCTGCGAAACCTGCACCGGCGATGGCCTCATCAAGATCGAGATGCACTTCCTGCCCGACGTCTATGTGACGTGCGAGACGTGCCACGGCAAACGCTACAACCGCGAAACGCTCGAGGTGAAGTTCAAGGGCCACAGCATCGCCGACGTGCTCGACATGACGGTCGAGGATGCCGCCGAATTCTTCAAGGCGGTGCCCTCGATCCGCGAAAAGATGGCGATGCTCGTCCGCGTCGGGCTCGGCTATATCAAGGTCGGGCAGCAGGCGACGACCTTGTCGGGGGGCGAGGCGCAGCGCGTCAAGCTCGCCAAGGAACTGTCGCGCCGTTCGACCGGACAGACGCTCTACATCCTCGACGAGCCGACCACCGGCCTCCATTTCGAGGACGTCCGCAAATTGCTCGAAGTGCTGCAGGCGCTCGTCGACCAGGGCAACAGCGTCGTGGTGATCGAGCATAATCTCGACGTCATCAAGACCGCTGACTGGATCGTCGACCTAGGCCCCGAGGGCGGGGTCAAGGGCGGCGAGATCGTTGCGGCGGGGACGCCCCAGCAAGTGGTGAAGGAGAAGCGCAGCTTCACCGGGCAGTATCTGGCACCATTGCTGAAGTAATTGCCGCGTCCCCAGGCAGCGGACCCGATTGACAAGGCATTGACAGCCTTGCAAGTAACTTCCGGCCGCACTCTGCGGCTTGGGGGAAAATGGATGAAATACCTGAGGGGCGCGGCCGCTTTTGCGGCCTCTTTTACCATGTTTTCGATTTCGGTTCAGGCGCAGGAAGCCGCGACGCCCGCTGCCGCCGCCGAACCCGCCGCCGCGGCTGAAACCGCTGCCGCGCCGGCCGCGGTGCCGGCGGTCGTCGCACCCATGGTAGCGGTCGCGGCGCCGGCGCCCGGCCTGACGCTGCCTTCCTATACCGAGGTGATCCTGACGCCCGATGCCGAGGCGAACAGCAAGAAATTGCGCGAGGGGCACACGGTGCCGATGCACACCGTGTTCGACGTGATGCACAATGGCGTCGTCGTGATCCCGAAGGGCACGCGCGGCACGGGTACGGTGACCTGGCGCACCGGCAAGGGTGCGTTCGGCAAGTCGGCGAAGATGGAAATCACCTTCAACGAACTGACGCTGCCGAGCGGCCACCGCCTGCCGCTGGCGGGCATGCACCGGCAGGAGGGCGAGGGGAATACAGGCGCCGCGGTCGGCGCGGTGATCGCGGTCGGGGTATTCGCCGCCTTCGTTACCGGCAAGTCGGCGATCATCCCGGTCGGCCAGCATCTGATGGCGCGGACGAACGAATCGCTGGCCTATGCCATCCCCGCGGGCGCGGTGGTCATCCCGACCGCTCAGCTTGCGCCTGCGGCGCCGGTAGCGGTGGTGACGCCCGCCGCCACGACGGCGCCGGCAGCCGATGCGGCGCCCGCCGAACCGGCGGCGACGGCAACGCCCACCGGGGGCTGACCGGACCGAACGCGCGGGTCCCGGACAAGTTTCGGGACCCTTTCGCCTTGCGGGACGCGATCCGGGGCGCTGGTGAAAGGGCACGGGAAAGGCTAGAAGGCGCGCACGACCAGCGGCGGGAGTTTGACCGATGCCCCTCGATCCTGTGCGCCTTGCCCTTACTCTCGCCGCGGCGCTGCTCGCCTCGGGTTCCGCATCCGCGGCGCCCGACGCATCGCCGCCCGAACCATCCTCGCCCGAATTGGCGCTCGAAGCCTATGTCGGCGGTCTGCGCAGCGGGCGCGTCGAGCTCTTGCAGACGCTGTTCCTGCCCGGCGGGCAGTTTTGCACGCTGGCCGAAGACGGCCGGGCGCCGGTCGGCTGCAAGCGCTTCGCCGAGGTGATCGGCGGTTGGGCCGCGCGCCCCGATCCGGCCGCGAACGGGCGCGTCCTCGATCGCCGCGACGCGACGCCGTCGATGAGCGCGATTACCTATGAACTGCATTTCGCCGGCGACCGCTACATCGACCAGCTCCTGCTCTATCGCACCGGTTCCGGGTGGCGCGTCGTCGCCAAGACCACCGCCATCCAGTGATCCCGCCATCTGGGCCTAGGTGTTTGGTCCCAGCATGTGATGGTGTGGCTCCCTATTAAAGATGTCTGGTTTGGATTTCCAGAGTTCTTCGATGGCTTCATAGGGCGTCTTGAAGCGCAGAGCCTTCAACTGCTTGGCGA